>JGI24921J38492_100081_pt1 | contig 33979 bp, 28 predicted proteins | sample LinPFosmplate9_FD_38492 | JGI IMG/M metagenome (IMG submission 38492)
TTGAGCTCGGTACCCGGGGATCCCACGAAATTATGCAGAAATTATTGAAAAAGAACAAAAAAAGTGAATGGTTAACTTCGATGTATACTTAGAGAATTGTATAGTTTGTTGTTTGGTTATAATTATATAGGATAATGATGTGAATAAACTTTTTTATTTATAATTATGTTAATAATACTTAAAGATAAAATACTACATTATGCTATCTCACTATAATGATGTTGAAGTCGTCTATTTTTTTTACTGTAACCAGCGCTGTCTTATCGACTGGATACCCGATACCTCCTGGTTGTGTCCCAACCCATATTGCGGATCTACCTGGAGTAAGTTGTCCAGTTTTCGACCCATATTTAGGTAGGGTTGTTCCGGGACCATTTGTTCCTTTTCAACCGTATGTGGATTGGGCATCTAATGCTCAAAATGTGCATCATTCATTTGTAACGAATCAAGTTGAACATTTTCAAAACTGGCAGTTGAATGATTTTGAACATCGTCGTGCTTATTGGGAAGGTTCCCCTTGGCCCAAACCATATGGCTTTGACGCTGTTATGGATAATCAAAGAGAATGGATTGAATATCATCACTATATGCAAAATGTTAATTTGGATCTAGCAAATGAAGGTAGACAGCAGTTTTTGAATGGTAATCGACCGTTGTCTGAGTCTTCTTCTCCTTAATGAGATGAATATAATAAAAATAAAAATAAAAATGATCAATGATTAAATGTCTTAATAAATAGAATAAAAAACATAACATATTAAATATAATATTCAAATTTAATATATTGTGTTATGAGTTTACAGGATGAATGTAAATCTAAATCAGAGACTATGAATGTAGATCTAGATGTAGATGATACTTCGTCGCCTATTTACAGTAGAGAGTTATTTTTTCTGAAACGATACAGAAGCCGTATTCATATTGATATTGTGAATGAAAATGATTATTTTATGAAAGAATATTTAAGAAGAGAATTAGATGATTTGAATGAAGTTATATATGATATATGTAACCACTCCTTTGTTGGAGACGAATTTGAGGTAGGTATAGAACAACTTCAAAAGGTATATTATTGTATACATTGTGAAATGGAAATGAGAACTAGTGAGTGTTAGAATTTAATTGCCGGGTGCATTGTTTGCTTATGTGGTTGTAGTGTTTGAAGCAGGTGCATTGTTTGCTTGTGTGGTTGTACTGTTTGAAGCAGATGCATTGTTTGCTTGTGTGGTTGTACTCTTTGAAGCAAGTGTATTTCCATTATTAAGCATACTCATTAAACCACCCAATCCTGTACCCCCCTTTTTAGATCCACCATAAAGCTTAAATGGTAGTCTTAAAGATGATTTACGGGTACGCCTTTTACGTGTCTTGCGTCCAGACCTTCCTCGTTTGGTTGTTCGTTTCTTGTGTTTTCTTGCTTGTGTTCGTCCCCTACTTTTTGTTCTGCGCGAACGTGTTTTTCTAGATACTCGATGTTTAGCCATTCTATATAATAAGATGGTATTTTATTTTTCTTCAAATCAGTGATTCTTTGTATATATTTAATGAACGCGCGCTACAATCATTCGCTTTAATAAATTTAGGCATCCAGAAATAAGGGATAATATATTCATTTTCTTGACCGAAGAAATATTCAAATACTTTCCTATAAAAGAATTGTTCCAACGTTTGTGAATGCATATGTAATTTTATATTATTTCCATATTTTCGTTCGGTTTCCCATTCTTGTAAATATTTTGTAAAATCACTCTTAAGCAAAGACATATTGATATATCCATCTTTCATATCTGTATTTACTTGACGAATATAACAACGATCTTCAATCCAAGTTGTACTGTTCGAATTTTCTCTTGAAACGAAATATTCACATTCTAGATGCTCCTGGATAATTTCATACCAGGAACGATTGTTTGAACTTACTCCGTCGCTGAAAGCTTCCTTCGTTCTCCATAGTATTTCTTTAGGTAAATATGGTTGCATTGTATTAGGATCAATCGTATCAAATGATGTTCGTAATAACCATTTTTCACAAGGACGATTTGTATCATTAAATGGATATATTTCTTTTATTTGTTCCTTGAATGGTAAATTATCACTACCATCTATAAACATCTTTGTTCCTACAAAACGTAAATTTTCATCTATAGAAAGATATGTTTGTACAAACCGTTTGTCCAGAAAAGGTGTTCTGGGTTCTAATCCATTTGTACTTATACTTCTATCGGAACGAAGAACGTCAAAATAATGAATATCCTTTAGCAAACGCCTACATTCACCGTCGAATATATGTGCATTTTTTGCGTGATGCATATACAAATAACCACCTGTTAGTTCATCAGAACCATCACCATTAAAGATGACTTTTGCTTCACTGTGTTCTTTTATATATTTGGCAACTAAATAGTTTCCTACACTGGCACGAACGGTTGTTGTGTCAAAACTTTCAATCTTGTAAATAACTTCTGGTATTGCATCTAAGAAATCTTGTTCTGATAATTCAATCGTTGTATGTTTTGTACCCAAGAAATCAGCAACTTTTTTTGCATATCCAGCATCTTCTGAACCGTTCATTCCTATAGAATATGTCTCTAAAGGAGGTAGGGTTTTATAGTCTGACCGTTGTTTATAAATAGATAAAACAATAGAGGTAATTAGACTACTGTCCAGACCACCCGAGAGTAAACAAGCAATAGGTCTATCAGTTGTTAACACACGTTTTTTAACAGCCTGTATAAGTGTATTACGAATTGACGTTTTACATTGGTTTATATATAACGTATGATTTGCATTCACGTACTGTTTTGAATTGTTACCAGTTACATTGTTAAAATGATATTTATAATCAAGAGGTGAAAAAGACAAGGAAAAATATCTTTGATTAGATACTTCTTTCCATATATGTTGTATTTTATTCACATGAATACAGTCATATGACCGGTATGTTCCTGGTAAAAGAGCATCTATATTGTAACTTTCTGTTATGTTAAATCGATTAATATGTAAGAGTGTATCCTTGAGAGGTGTTAGCATTTTGATTTCTGATGCAAATGCGAAAATGGGACGACTATTTATACGTTCAATTCCGGTCATTATAAATAGTGGTCTAACTCCAAATGGATCACGCGCTACGTGACATACTGGTTTATTTGTATCGCGTAAATCCATCAACATAAATGCAAATACACCGTCTAATAATTGAAGAGTTTGTTCTATTCCAACTTTCTCGTATAAGTGTAAAATGACTTCACAATCTGAATTTGTATGTGTATCTATTTCAAATTTTTGGATTAACTCACGAAAATTATATATTTCGCCATTACAAATCAATATTAAATTGTGTCTGTCATTTGTAAGAGGTTGGTTACTGACTTCATCTAATCCATTTATTGCCAATCGATGAAATCCAAAGAGAGCGTTTTCTTGTACATATTGTAGTGTGTTGTATTCTGGACCTCGATACTTACCTTCTTCGAATGCGGTTTCGATACCTAATTCACGTAACCTATTTTTTACATCAACAGAAATGTTTAAAATACTAAAAATTCCACACATTTCTAATATTAGAAGATTTAGCTTGGTATAATTGATATTTATCTTTTAAATTATTATTGGTTATATTATTTATCTAATGACAATATAAATCGTATACATATGAATATTGTTTATGTTCAAGATGATTCGAGAATTCAAACCCTAAATGATAGGTTATTTTCAAGGAATGTACCATCTCATATATTACAAAGTCAATTTGATCCCAGACCACAAAGTACGAAATACACAAGAATGCCTGTTTTTGACAAGTATCGCGACGAAGAAGTTGCTGTAATTCAACGAGAGAAAGAATACGATCAGGAAACGCAGTTTAATCCTGGATCTAGGGCTCCTTATAGTGGATTTGCAACACATATTGATCACGAATCACAGGTGAAAAATATGTTTATGGTTCAACAGAAGTATTCGAATCAATCTATTTATATCCCGTCTTCCACTAGCGATATGTATAATGTATATGTTCCAAATGATCGACCAGAAGTAAATACACATCTATTGCTTTCTAAAAAAGAAGTTTGGCGTCCTTTCAATCCGGATGTATATAATATTGGAACAGAACGTTATCGAACACATACACGTCAGAGATTAAAAAATATTCCTTTATTTATGACAAATGTTAATATACCGACAAATAGTAACTGTCGAAAATAAGAAAGTTTGTGAAATGAAAGATTGCATAAATATATTACTGTATTTAATATTTGTTTGAACAGTTATTTTCCAAGTATTGAGATGTTTGTTTTGTATGAGCATTGATAAATTTGCGGATATGTAGAATGTCGTTATTGTAATTTGATAGTGTGTTTTCTTTTTGCTTATTTCCAGATAATTCAAGCATTAAATGTCTGTTGAAACCTGATTGTGATACCGTATTGAAACGAAACAACCATTCGTGATGATATTTATCTAATTTTAGAAGATAATCTAATGTTATATTGCTCTCTCCTCCTCGATTACGTTTTTGAATACGCTCCAAGCAAATACTAGGTTTTGTATTTAAAAATATGTAATATATTTTCGGAAAATCTTTGATAAAGTGATTGAACCATTTACTATATATTTGATATTCAACTGATTTCATCATTCCATCATCATATAGCATTTTCGCAAAAATGTTTTTATCTGTATGTAAACATCTTTCCGTTATAATTGTTGAATTTGGATATTTCTTGATAGTATCTTGAATATTCTTTAAACGTGTAATATAAGCCATCATTTGAAATGAAAACGCATAATCCTTCATATTTCCGTAAAATAGATCCAGGATCGTTTTTCCAGATGTTGTATCTTGTATAGATGACCATTCGTCTACGGGTTCTTCTAGAAATATTATGCGTTTTGATTTTATTTCTTGAGGATCAATTGACTTCTTTAATAGTTGAAAGAGTGTTGATTTTCCGGATCCAATATTACCTTCGATACTGAAAATGACACTCATCTTGTTTGAAATTTGATTGAATTGATCATAAAAATATATATCAATTTTTATTAAAATAGTATAGATAGAATGTTGTTATATATTTAATATAAAAAATCAATATGAATCATATTGATGGTACATCATTGTTAAATGACAGTATAATGGCAAACAAAGAAATTAAATATCAGTATCAATTGAAAAATTCATATCGTCATCCAAAAAACGAATTATATAGCACCTGTAAAGTGTGTCTAGAAAGATTTAATTGGATACACTCTAAAGCACAATTCATTCAATTAGTAAATGAATATATAAAAGATGATGATAAATTTGATATAAATATGATTCATTTTTATAATAATAGTTATTGGCCAGGAAGATGTGATATCAGATACAATGCTTCAAAAGATATGTGTGGTTTTTGTTATTCTGAGAAGACAAAGAGGATAGGTTTTGGAGAAAGTTGTAAGATATATTTTGTAGTTATATTTCATCTTGTTATAGTAGGGGTTATAATATTTGCACTGTGTATGTATAGTTAGTTAATTGTATTTTTGGATTGAACGCATTATAGAGTTGACTTTTATACAATTAGTTACGATATATATTAAGTTCGATAGATATATAAGAAAATGTCAGAATATCAAGATATCAACCTATTGTTTTGTAATGCAAATAAATTAAATGTAGAAAGGAATCAATATGAACGATACACTAAAAAACAAGTTCAGTTTTACAAATCTAGAATATTAGAGATGCAAAAAATGTTACATCGTATGAGTTATTTAAAAGTAGCCAAAACAGAAAAGAAAGAATTAGTAAAAGAATATGAAGAATTGGATTATATGTTTCCTGATAGTATTAAAGAATTGTATGAATCTTTTCTGGTGGAAGCAATAGATTATCTTACTTTTCAAGATCAATCAGACGAATTACAAAATGAAATTGATGAGCAGATCCAAAATACTGAAGAATTATCAATAGATGATAATACGAACTGTATTGATGTGATTGAAAAGGATAACATTACAAAAAAATCAATAAAAAAACATTCATTTTATTCATCCTTTGGAAATGCACCAACGATGCATACTCAAAAACAGTTTAATCCCTTTTCTAAAAAGTTAAAAAAGAAAAATATTGCTCAGAATAGAAAAGACAAAAACAAACAAAAATAGAAAATAATCTAAATATTATTATGAATTGTTATTATACATAATAATGTGGCAATTTCTTTCTGGCATAGGAATCGGTATCTATATTGGGACGTATTATAATTGCAAACCTAGTCTAGAATTTGTAATAAGTGCAGTAAAAACAAATATACCTGAAAAAAGAAACGATGAAAATGAATAATCATACGCAAATTTATTCTATATCTAATATAGAACCGAATGAGGAGATCACGCCGCGAATCAAAATATCATACGAAATGTAAAAATGTTACTCGTAAGATACCGTTTAGACTTCTACGTTGTGCGCCAAATGTTTATGATAATACGGCGTTTAAAGATACGTGTTACACAACAAATGCTTTTAAAAAGCTCCGAGATGCTTGGAACAAGCGAAATCGAAATGAGATGATACGATCGGATAATCCTAAAACAATCTGGGTATTTCTCAAAAAAAAGATGAATAGCACTTGTGAAAATGAGAAGTGTTGGTTAGAACAGGAATTTATGAGAAATAATGTTGACCAAGATCTAAAGTTATATACTTTTGCTCCATATAGACCAAAATCGTGGGAAAAAAACCTTTATGAATGGCTTGATAGTAATGATATCAAACGAATTATGCGACAGTATGAGCAAAAGTTTTCTAATTTTTCATTTATAGGTCCATCACCGGTTGATTATTATAATATTATGAATGATGGTCATTGTGTATGGGACGATTTGTGTCATTTTAATCTGGAAAATCAAATTAAGCGCAAAGATTCCATTGGTATCATATTTAATCTTGACCCACACTACAAGGATGGTTCACATTGGGTATCCCTTTACTTGGATTTAAAAGATGGTATTATTTATTATTTTGATAGCATCGGTAAACAACCTCATCAGGACATCGAAAGATTCATAAGTGATATTCAGGAACAAGCTCGTGCTCTAGGGACAAATTATAATGTTGTTAAAAATAGTTTACAACACCAACGACGTGACGGACAATGTGGTATGTATAGTATATTTTTTATACTAAGTATGTTATTGAGAAATAAACAAAATAAAGACGATATTACTATGCACTTACTTAACAAACGAATTAGTGATGATAAAATGGAACAACTCAGAAATATGTTATTCAATAAAAAGGATTGAGAGAAATTACTATGTACTCAATGAAAAACAATTTAAACGTATTTTTAGATTTTTAATATATTGTACAATCTAAAAATGACAACGAAATGGGAACAAAATAGAGAAGTGTTATTTTCTATTGTAAAAGAACAATTAGATGAAACTAAACTTTCGAATGATATGAAGTCTAATGTTATAAGTTTCTCTCAACATACTATTACTGAATTTTATAATAAAAGATATTCATATTCTTCTGTTGTATCTCTTAACAAGGCTATATTGGAAAATATTTCTCATTATATTCTTTCTTGTAACCAACCAAAATCAAATTCGGTAAATGAATCATTGCAACAACGCCATAATATATATGATTCGATTCAAAGTGTTCCACTTGATCAGTTTAAACCTACTGATAATAAATCGATGAAAATAGAAAATGCAACTATTCAAAAACTTCATCAAGATCGAATAGATTCTTTTTCTAAAAATGTCGAGACACGACAGAAAGAGTTTAACAGTTCAATGGGTGTAAAACCTCCACAAGAAGTTGATTTTAAAGACCCTGAACAAGACGATGAACCTTTCGATATCGACCGATTATTGGAAATGGAAATACAGAAACGACAGTTGGATATTGTACCGCAGGATGTTAAAAATGAGGTAAACGAATTTATTCACAAAGACCAGTCTATAGAATATGAAAAACCAACTGTCGTGTTTTCAAATAAAAATATCGATATCGATTCAAATGAACATAAACAGACTTTTCAATCTATAACGAGTCGATTGAAAAAAATACCTGAACACGTTGACAATATTGACAAAATCGAAAATAATGAAAATAATAATATTAGTATTAACGAACTAAGTACACCTAAACCATTGAAATCTATATTGAAACGTCATTATACATACTCTTCATCGTATTTATTTCCAGATGAACTTGTTATTAGTGAAATAAATTTAAATCAAAATTTTCAAAATCCTAATGTTATCTATAATCAAACATATAAGGTTGAATTACAATCTGATATATTGTCATTGCATAAAGGAATCATTATTGAAGAAATAATATTCCAACATAAAGAAATAGACAGGATAACTGATTCTATTTTAATCCTATCCACAGATAGAAATTCAGAATTAAACATTGAGAGAAATATTGAAAAACGAATATTCACACCCTCTATTCAAAAAAAAAATGTTTATATTGGTGAATATTATATAGACATTGAAAAGGGAATACAATATACATCATTTTCTCTCCATATCGTGAATCCAATTTCTATTCAAATAGAAGGATTGTTTCTAAAATATAAAACAGTTTAATCCATTATTCTTCTACATTATCTCCGGAATCCTTTTTCTTTTGTTTTTCCATATTTTTCTTAGGCCTCTTCTTCTCTTTTTTTGTTTTTTTAATTACCTTTATCTTTCCTTCGCTTGTAACCTTTATATGAGTAACACGTATCAACTTTGCATTAGGATCTTTATCTCGTTTATACATATAAGATGCTTCATCATATACTTCATTTATTGGCTTTTTATTTTCATCCAAACGAATCATATACCGAACACCATTTATTGTAACTGGAGCAACATCAAATATATCTTCGGTTACATTCTTCTTGTACATTTCATCTCGCTCTTCTTGTTCAAAGAATGGTGCATAAGCCATCTGATCAGCGCTCGTAGTTCCAAATGAGAAACATTGCAAATTTTCATCGTTTTTATCAGAATTCGTAAGATGGAATGCACAATCTATTGCAGACTCTTTCACTGCCTTCAAAATCGACGTATTATATTCCTTCTTTATTCTTGAAATTTCTTCTAATGCTTCATCTGTCGTTAATATTTTCTGTTTATCACGCTTAGAATGGTCGTGTTGGATCAATTCACCAGCATCAGGACCGCTTGTAAACTCTTCTTTTAGTTTCATCATATAACGAAACACATTCACAAATCTGTCTTCTTCGGGTAATTCTTCGTGGGAACATATACGTCTAGCACGTCCTATGACCTGCTCTTCCCTCACTGGATGCCAATAGGGTTCCATTATATGAACATATTTAACATTTTTCAGAGAAATACCTTCTGCACCAGATTGAGTGATCATAAAAATACGTATAACTTCTCCGTTTTTATTAGTATTATACGATTTCATCAACTCTTCCCTCAAATTAGATGGTATAATATCCCAATTTCCATTGAATACATTGCGTACAATCTCCTTATACTCATCTGTTTCTGTTCCTGTATACAATACAAATGTTGGTTTTCCTAAGTCTTCTTCCGCAATATCTATGTTCCAACCGTTTTCACTTGGTTTTAGAGTGAATTCTGTAAATCCGTTTGCTTCCAATACCATTTTGAATATCCCGATACCTTCTAATGTTCTGAATTGACTGTAAACGAGATGAAGTCCTGAATGATCTGGGTTTTCTATATTATTCAACATCGCTAAGAATTTAGGACTATATGTAACCAGTCCTGTTTTTGATAGATATTTAGATTGATTCTCTTTTAAAAATGTTAATGCTTCACGAATTCTCTTCTCATAATTACCGTCACGTACATCATTTATTTCTTTTCGTAGCTCAGATTCTTCACTTGGATCTATCCCCCCCTGTGCATTCTCCATACGTTGTTCCAACGGGACATTATCCACAACATCTTCGCTAACCCTTTCTACATCTAACAATCCTTTTTCTAAATCATATTCTTCTTTTGGCAGTGGACGTTTAAATTCAGAAGGAAATACAAAATTACAGAATAAACGAGAGAATATACGATATGTTGAATTGCTTTCTCCATCTTTTTTCATTCTCTTTTTCATCTCTTGTTTTCTTTCAATATGACGTGCTTCATTATAAATAGAAAATTGTTCATTACTCATCTCTAATTTTACATCAATAATATCCGTATTCGGATCAAACCTTGGCATTAATCGCTCTTGAGCACTACGGAAATAAGATGTTAAACCCATTATCCTTCTTTTTAACATAATATCATTTGCGAATTTTTCATTTTTGATGAAACTTGTTGCAAAAGTATCACTACTATCTGGCAGTGCTTTATTTTTATGAACTTTAAAACTACCTTCTTCGATAGAAAAACTGTTTTGTTCCAATATTTCACGTAATTGTTCTTGAAATTCTGTATTAGATATGTTACCAACATCGCGATCTAATTTCTTACGATGTGTATTTTCGGTATTGTTCACGAATCCGTAGGGATTTCGTGTTATTGTCAGTGTGCTAGTTGACGGTACAAAATCAACATAATCCATTGTAGATATAGAACGAAACAATTCTTTAAAATATTCCGTGTCAATCTTCTTACCCTGAATGTTAATTCTTAATTTCATTGTCCACGTATAGATATAACCCCTCAATATGTTAAACAATATCCCAATTTCTTCTGGATAATTTATTATAGGAGTTCCAGACAATAAAATGATTTTACAATTCTCTGCTGTAAGAAAATAATTGTATAATCGGAGAGAAATATTATTATCAATATGCGTCTGATTTATCGTTTTTCGCTTTTTGAGTTGGTTTACAATGCGACTCACTAGGTTATGTGCCTCATCTACCACAATAACCTTATTATCAAACGGATTAATCGTCCGATTATTTGAGAGAATATCAAGATGATTGGTACGAATACCATTGTAATGAATAAAAGTATACTTGTGTTTTATCATATCATTCAACTGACGCTCCAGTGCTAGTCGCTGTTTTCCAGAAAGGGTATCATAATTCGAGGGTTTGTTCTTCTGCATAACCCATAAACCACGGTTTTTCTCTAACACTGATTCTGTTACATTTAAATGACCGGCCAGATTCGTAATTACTTCTCGTTCGTTATCTGAAAAGGAAAGAAAATACCAATATTGTGTCTTTTTATGGAAAACGTCTCCACAATACTTCAATTCTTCTATATAATTCATACGAAGTGATGCAGGCGTCATAATGAAAACCTTTTTATCAGTCTTCAATCCTTCTGCGATCGCAATAGAAGAACACGTTTTGCCGGAACCCAAACCGTGATAAAGTAGAATACCACGATATGGTGAGTATACATTCATATATTCCCGCACAATGTGCTGATGAGGTAAAAGACTGAAATCTGATTTTTTTCCCATAGAACACGAAATCTCTTGATCCTTGATTTTACTCTTATATGGTGCAATAAGCTGATTCATTTGCTCAATGAATACCTTTCTGTTATTGAGATAATATGAATCTGCATACATAACATCTTCAGATTCACGAGGATCCGGTAATTGTTTTTTCATCTTCTCTATCTCTTTTAGATCGTGTTCTTCCATTTCAGTTTCATCCGTTAATCGATTTTCATATTTATGATCATCTGGTATTTGTATAACTACTTGTCGGTTGAGACGTCTGAACAAAATAACTTTCGGTTGAGGTCTAGACAATATGTTGTTATTGTTGTTAAACTTTTCTATATTATCATTAATATCATCATTCTCATTATTATCTTGTTTAGGCCTTCGTGCCTTTATCGTTCTTTCTTTGCGATCTAGATCTTGTTCTTCTACAACTGTCTCTATACGGGCATCACGAATTACTGGATTGTGTACGTCATACAAAGTTTTCATAAAATCATCACGATTGAATGCTCGAAGTTTATTGATTACGTTAACATTCTTTATCAGTATACCCTGACTTTGTTTATCATCAACGTCGACATTATCATTACGGTTAAATATGTTAAAGTTGAAACCACTATTTTCTGGAGCAGTTACTGGCTTTACTTTTAATTTTTGAATAATATTTTCCATCGGTATTATTGACTTATGTTAATGAGTGATTTATTTTTACCTTTTTTGATTGTAAATTAGATATATATATATACATATATACCTTTTTCTCTCGATATAACAAAATGAATTCTACTAGAAAGAAGAGAACAAAATATCCTAACCTTAAAAAGTTGAATAATAAAGACTATGAATATATTCTATCATATTACGGTAAAAAGATACCTAAAACATTGAAAAAAAAACAACACTTTGCGTTAAAAGAAAAGGCACTGAATACATTGAGAGAAAAACTGTGTAGTTGTAAAAGAAAGGTATATAAAAAAAATAAATCATCGAAAGCACCTAATAACTCTATTGGTATATGTATAAAAAGTGTCTTACATCGTAAAGGGTTCAGACATCAATCGTACTCGTGCAAAAACAAGACTATGTCTATAAAAAGAGATAGTAAGTTGACTAGAAAGACTATAAAAAAATAAAAGTAATTCAAACTTATATAACATAAATTTGTTTCTTTACAAACATATGTTATCTTTTATACAAATGTAATATATTACATACTTTACAAAAACTCAATAGATATGAAATTGTCATAGTCTTTTTTATATACATCAAAATCTGTACATAAAGGACACTTACCCTTCCGAATTGTATCATATACAATGTGATAATTATATCGCTCACAAGGTAATGTACTTTTATCATCTTGTTTTAATCCAATAAATTCATATTTGAATACAGAATATTGATTAGGAGTCAAACACGTCTCAGAACAAGTATTTTCAGTATTATTTATATAAAAATATTTATTGTTAGGGGATTCACAACTCACACAACATTTATTTTGTAACACCATCGATTGTGTAAGTATACCATACATTAGTGTAAAAAACGTAAATAAACGTGACATTTATAATTATATAGTATGAAATATTATTTAAGTTGTTACTACAAAGAATATATGAAATGGTTTACCAAATCACTCGTTCACAATCTCACCATCTTCAAATGACACCGTTGATATTTTTCGAAACAAATTATTGATAGAATTAATAAATTCGGAAATCGTATCCGATACACGTGGATTCTTATTTTCATCATAATAATCGACATCGGTATCGTGGTTGTATGTGATTGTTTTATATGGATCACAATTATCTTCGTATATTGTATACATCGATTCACAATTTGATTCTCCAGATATTGAATTATCTATAGTGGTGTGGTAATATGTAGGAATATCTAGATAACTTTCAGATAAAACAAATATGTTTGGACACATTGATGACCCCGTACATTCTGTTTTATTGGTAAAATCATATGTCTTAAAATTAGATTGAATATATATGTCTTTATGTCGATAATACTTATTCTCGAGTGAATGTCTACAATTTAAACAGTATTCGTGTAAATAATTATATTTTGTTAACTTTAATTTACATCCTTCACAATGTATAGGACCCTCTATGTCTTCGTATATAATCAAATGAACTGGAATTTTTTTACTATAGAATATTCGTTCTTTCCAATAAAATTCATTCAATTCTAAAAACGGATAATTTATCAATGTACGGTGTACACAATAAGATTTCAGTTCCATAATTGTTTTATAGACTTTATGAAAAGAATATGTTTCCATTATTTTCTGGTATTTATCCTCTGATATAGTACATATATTCATAACATATTCACATATATCTTTTCTACATATTTGATAAACAGGTTCGCCACAGTAAAACCAACAGTTGAAATCAAGCTGATGTAGTATTTTTGTTATTCGTTTAAATTTATATTTTTTGTTTTCATTTAAGATGCTATCTTTCAAATCATATAAAATATTATTATTTCCTGATACGAATCGTTGTTTATAGAAGTCGTTTGCTGTTTTAGATGTTAATGTCAATATTACCATTGATTTTTACTATACTTCTATATAAACAAAGTATTCAATTTTTATATGGATATGATTTTCGAGTGTAAAATATTGACTTTGTAGTAAGTTTAAATTTATTGTATATATTTTGTTACATTTTGTAAAGCTTGATAACACGCAGACTGTTCTGCTTTCTTTTTTATTTTATTGCGTCCTTCGCCTAAGAATATAAAACATTTTATTTCTCGCATTCTACTCATTAAAGATATTTGTTCTTTTTCACGTGCATATTCGTCGCTGTATTCTTCACTTTCACTACTGTCCTGTTCTTGTTGTCGAATATCATCTTTGAATACCCGTATCTTTTCTACAATATTTTCTAATTGTTTAATTGGTGCTGCATCTTCTGTGTTAATAGTTGTTGCATTTTTATTGATAACAAGATAAACACCCATATGATAAATATCTTCGTCTTCATTTATAATTAGATAGGTCGGAGTTACCTTGAACTCTTTTTGTATCTTCACTTGAAGTATGTTTTTATAGTTATTGTCCTCTTCGATTAATTCTGTCCAGTTTACATATCTTTCTAATACATTCGTAATAAATATATCTGCCATCTGATAGCCGGGACCACTATTGAATTTTTGGTACCAATTATCTTCATCTTTAATTTTAATACGATTGAAATCCAGAAATATTGCTCCAATAAAAGCCTCGAATAAACAACCCAGTTTTTTAATATTATTTCTAGTGTTTTTTTCCTCAGCGTGTCTTGAGATAATAAACCATTTTTGCAAACCCATCTTTTTGGTCAGTTTTCCTAAATGCTCATTTTTGACGATACTGATTTTTTTCTCCGTCATAAAACCTTCACCTTCTTTTGGAAAACGCTGGTATATATAAAAACGAACGACATTCTCAAGAACACTGTCTCCTAAAAATTCCAAACGTTCATTACTCTTCGTTTTCAGAGGAATACAATCCTGAGGTTGTGATTCGATAATAACGTTATTCAATTCGTTCTCTTGTTTAGGTTTTTTTACATAAGATTTATGTATAAAAGCGCGTTTATAGAGTTTTAGATTATAAACACAGTCAATAGGTACACCGTATTCTTTTAAAATGGACAACACTTCTCCCTCCGTAATTTCTCTGTTTTGAGAATTATAAGGATTGAAAATCATTTTGTCCTTTTCTTTTTCTTCCTGTAACATATCTGAAGTCACGTGGTTATATTAATGTTTATCATTTATACTGTTTTTAAAACGATATAAAGTATGTCGCGTAATATGGTTAATAATGTTTAAACTAGTAATTGATGTTAGAGAACGTGATTTATACGCAAAAATAAACCAACTTATCACTCAAGATAAAAAATTAGAAACAATTATAGTAGAACAACGAAATCTAGAACTAGGCGATATATCTGTCGAAACAATAGAAAAAGTATCAGATACCAATGAAATACAAAATTGTAGAATATTGATCGAGAGAAAAAAAATAAATGATCTGGCAAGTAGCATCACTGATGGTAGATATAAAGAGCAGTCATATCGCTTATTTCATAATTCGATTCCTAATCACAATATAATGTACCTGATCGAAGGTCGTGTGTGTGATTTAAATACTAGATACTCTAGAGTATCACATTCTGCGTTATACTCAGCAATGATTGTCCTTCAATATTACAAAGGGTTTTCAGTATTCAGAACACTTGATTTAGATGAAAGTGCCCAATGGCTCATCAGAATGGTCTCCAAAATGAACAGAGAGAATAAACTTGGTTTTTATGACGGTATGGAAAACCCATTCAAAGACGTCGAATACACACAAGTCGTAAAAACCAGGAAAAAAGAGAATGTAACCCCTGAAAATATTGGTGTAATAATATTAAGTCAAATACCAAACATCAGCAACGTTACTGCTGTTGCTATTATGGAACATTTTGAGTCATTGGAAAATCTTCTACTTTCTCTCCACGAAAATAAACGAATTTTAGAAGAGGTTAAGTACAAAAATAGTAATGGACAAACTAGACGCCTTACTGTTACAGCAAAAGATAATGTCATCAATTATCTACTCTATAAAAAAGAGAAAGTAATTGAAGTTTCAGACACTTCGTAATAATTTTAATCTAAGTTTTTTTAATTTTCGTTTTATATTACGAATAGAAAATAGATTCATATTATGAAGTTCCTCCCTCGCAAGAATAGCTCGTTGATGACGCAATTCTGCTTCTTGTTCCAGTTGTTATAAGTATTATATCTCACTATATTCCGCAATTTCGCGTTCCATTTATATTTACCTTGTATACGTACCTCTCCGTCGTCGATATATACGATAATATTATCTATTTCATTAGCAATACATTCTATAGCTCCTTTTTTTGGATAACGTGTTTTTATTGTTTTATGACGTTGATTGCGTTTATTTTTACTTATCTTTCTTTTTTTATTAGATGACATTTATAGTTGCGTATATGTTATAGACATAATAAAACTATAGTAATAAAAAACAAAATTTTATTACTTATAAATATTTTAATTTTTTGTGCGTTTACGTTGCTATTAATACTGATCTTGGTTTTGATGATCTTTTAGAGCTTATATGTTTAGGCGTTTTCGTTTTTCGTGACGTTTTCGTATTGGGTTTGTTTGGTGATTTCGGTAGTTTTAAAGTTTTAGATCTTGATGTTGATTTTTTGTTAGTCTCAATCATTAATTCATCATAAATAGCTTCTAGGTCATATAATTTTAATGCAAGTTCATCTACTTCTTTCTCACGTTTGGCCTTTAGTTCTATAATTTCTTTAGTATCATTATTATCAAAAGTTAATATATCATAAAGTTGACCTAAACTACTATTTAAATTAGTAAATACACCATCATTTAAGTGAGGATATAAACCATCTTCTCTATCTTTCGCACTTTCTTCTTTTACACCCTTTACACTTCCTGTCTTTTTTATACTTTTGTTTTTATTTATTACACTTTTTGTCTTTTTTATACTTTTATTTTTAGTTCTTACACTTCCTGTCTTTTTTATATTCCTTATATAATCTGGAATTACATCGGTGATTGGTTGTAAACGTCCTCCTTTTTTCTTTGATTGTTTAGTTGATTTTTTCTTTTGTTTTTTCTTTGTTTGTTGTTTGTTGTTTGATTGTTTAGTTTTTTTCTTTGTCTGTTTCTTTGAATTTGAATTTCCCCTACCAGGATCAATCAAATTTCGTCCTAAATATACTTTTTTCTCGAGTATATTTAGATAATCATAAAAATTCACAGATTCGGGTTGTTGTTGTGTATCACGGTATGTTAATGTTATAGAATCATAATATAAAAAATTTTTTATTTTTTCAACTATTACTGTTGCTAATTGTTGAGCCTCAGCTTTTTGACGTATTTCCAACGTTTTTACATGACCCAATGAAAATTTAAGCAATAAACAATTATTACTACTATAGGTTACTTGTATTATATATATAACAGTATCCATAATTTCTTTTAAACCATCCAAAGTCGACGTTAATAAACTATAATTATTAATAAGATATCCTTTTAATCCAGGGTATATAATCCATAAATAAAATATATCATATTCAATTCGCTCAAATAATCTAACAAGATTGATTCCGGGTTCTAAAAACTCTTCACCATAATTTAGATTAAATTGAAAATCTTCATAATATTCTACAAATATATCATCATCGTAATCTATAGTATTTGATTTATATGAATTATTCTTTGCAACATAATTTTCTGGATTAATTCTAATGTAATCATCACTATGTTCTATATTATTCGTATGACTATGCTCTAGATTATTCATATCACTACCTCCACCTTGTGAAACAATTGATGCTTGTGGTTGTTGTTGTACATTTATTATGTGATCATTTCGTTGTGTTTCATAAGCTTTTTTTATTACTGGATTTTCTTGTTCGACTTCCGTGAATATTGGAAATGGAAATTGGCGTTGTGCCGTTTTTACAAACTCTAAAGAATAGTAAGCACCTATAGGGTCTGCAACCATATAATTATTAATTGCAAAAGGTTCTAAAATAGCTGCATAGGGTGAACATTCCATTCCAAAAGATAAAAAATAGAATATTATACTCGCTGTTAAATCATTATTAGCAAATAATATACGAGAATTAGTGTCATTACTATTTAATTTAGCACCTATAACATCAGATTGAGTTTCTATACCATACATTTGTTTTATTTTACTATCAAGTTCTTGAAGATTTCTTTGCGAACACACGTCAAACATTTGACACAAATCACCAAATGTTTTTTCTAACGTAATATCTAATAAATTTTTTAGAATTGCTATATTATTACTATCATCAGACTTGAATATATCCTGTAATATTTGTTGTCTCAGAGTGTTTTTATTTACGTTATTGTCTTCTAATGCTGATCCTGCCCCTACTCCCAACTTATTACGTGCTATACCTTCGAACATTGTCTTATAATTAGATTGAACAGAAGCTAATGTAGTATTATTTTTTTCGCCTGGTCTAAAGTTAAATATTCCTGTACCATTGTATATTGTTTCTCCACAATAATTTATTGCTAAATTTCTTGTTACCTCATACTCCTTATTTGCACATATATAATTTATATAATGCTGTAAATTATTTTTTGTCCTTGTCGTTCGACTAGTATGATTTACATTATTATCCCTTAATGTTATTCTACTCGTATTTATTTTAATTTTTTCATCATCATTATCAAGAGTATTTCTATAATAAATGCAGTTATCAGTAATAAGATTTCCGGTACTATCTTTTCTGTATGTTTCATTATCTGACCCAATAGGTACATTAGGTAAATAATATTCTTCATAGTTATAAAATGCGGTTATACCATTAATTTGTTGTTCTATAGTTTTATTTTCTAATGCAATTGAATTCAATGCATCGCATGTATTTGCAAGCATTCCTATATTTTCTTGACTTAATTCTAATGGTTTTAACGTCAATGTATCATATGTCATTGAACCTTGGTTTATTTCTGTTGTAATGTCTGTTGCCAGAGTTTGTATATCTAAAAATCCTCGAAAACCTCTATTATAATCTTGTCCTTTAAGTCTTGAAATGTTTTTTGCGAATTTTGCATTATTATGTTTAATATAATGTTGAAACATTGTTACATATTTTAACTTATCATTTTGTGAATCACATTCTGTAGATATTACGTTTAATTTATATAAATTAGTATTAATTTCATTAAACCCTGATATATGTTTAAATTTTGTAAAAGCATTATTTACAATAAATGGTGTAGTAGTTTGTTGTAAATGATTGACATCTAAATCATAAACACCTCTAAAGTTTTTATATTCATTTAACATATATGTAAATAAATCATTTTCAATATGTGTAGCATTAAATTGTTTATTTGCATAACATTTTTGATCGTTAAAAATAGTCAAAATCGACATTTTTTCTCCATCAAGAGACGCAGATGTAGTTTGTAAATTTTTACCAATATCAAGTACTAATTTTGATATATGTCTATTGAGCTTATGAAATATATTAATTATTACACGTGCACGTTGTTGATTAATTCTAAATAATAATTCGTTATTACCATGAATTGTATCGTTGCGCGTAGAAACAACAGTTAATGATTTTATTAATTTAAAAAAATCTCCAAATATAAACTTCGTTACGTTAGCATTTGGATATGCTGAAATATAACAAGTCGTCATCATAATTTTAATTAACATACATACATAATATGATGATGTTGTTCTCGTTGTAAATGCTTTTCCTAGAGCCCAATTAGCGTTGTCACCTCTTTTGTCGTCTTTTATATTATCATGTGTAAAATCACATACAACAACTAGAAATATAAATAATAAGTATGTAATTGTTATACCTTTAGAACCAATATCTTTGGACCACAAAACATTTGAAGGTTTTATTGTTCTATTTTTAGGATCATAGTTTACATAAATATAATTATCTAGATTTATGAAACCTTTACAACTATTCTCATCAAAAGATTGACTCATATTATATTATAGTATATATTATTATATCATTTGAAAAACTTCTAAACCTTATATAATTATGTTATATACACAATAGAGCTATTTCAATCGCAATAAGTCCAATAGAGATTCCCAATTTACACGCCTTTTTTATTTGCCCTTTTCTAGCTTCCCATTTAGCCTTCTTCTTGGTTTCTTTCAATTCTTTAAATTTTTCAATTACTTTTCGTGCTTTTTTTTTATTTTTCTCTCGTTTCTTGATTTTCTTTTTCTCTTTTTTTATTTTATGTTTCACTTTCTTGGCATTTTCTTCAACTGATAATCGTCTTTGTTTTACATTTGTAGAATTTGAATGATCTTGTTTGTGTTTCACATTCGCATTAGAATTTTCTATTAAGTTATTTAATTTTTTTTTGTATTCGGGTTCAATACTATTTCTTCTTTTTTTAATCTTCATTATTCTCGTCATATTCTTATAAGACCTATAACACTGTTTATATTGTTTTCAAATTGTGGTTAAATATATAATAAATAATTTTCTATTTATAGAATAATATGAAACCAATATCTATATGGAATTATCTACAAGAATGTATTGATTTATGTAAAACAAACAATCATATAATAAGCAATATATTCATTATAATACTAGTAATATTTATAGTGCACATTTGCATAAAATATACAAACAATGGTATGATAATAGAAGGTATGGAATCAAGTGTAGGTAAGATAGGTTTAGATGAGGCATTAGAGTCAGACAGACAAAGTGCTGATGTTTTCAACAATATCGTTGAAACATTCAGAGATGGTGTGGAAACACATTTCATCAATGAAATAGAAAATATGACTTTGAAAACAGATGATGCATCTGGAGATACAAACAAAAGGTCTATCGAAAAATTTATAAACACATTAAAAAAATACACTTATATAAAAAATAGGTTAATAAGAGATGTTTTAGAAAAAAGATCTATTCCATTGGACAAAAATATAGAATTAGATGAAAAAAGTGTAAGAGAAAAATTTAAAATGAAACAGGATAACAAAGTAAAAATTTTAGAAAAACTAAATTCATTGAAAACAGAGCTTACAACCGAACAAACGTCGATTATGACTAATAAATATGGGATAAATGAAAATAATACAAATTCCGCAGATGTGGACTTATCCATTAGTAATAGACGTTATAGCGTGAATTTAAAACTGAATTCAATTATAGTAGAATTAAATGAAATTATAAACGATTTGTCAAAAACTGAAAATAGTGAAGAAAATAATACTAGTGTAAGTGGAGGAAACTATAACATAAGTCCAAACACACCGTTAAGTTGATAACCAATATATTATATATTATATATTTGAAATATAATCAATTATATAATAACACAGATATAATTATTATTACTTTTTAATTTTGAGGAATCAAATTATTCTTTAGACGATTATTAATACGATTTCGACGATTCATATCACCCATATCTGGAGACATTAAGTTATCATCCTCACCAACCCAATCTCTACCCCCCCATTTCCTATATTTTGTTACTGTCAAATTAGGATCGTGTGTCATCTGTCTAGTATTATCAACATATTTACCACCATCTACCATTTGTCTGGTATGTTCTATACCACCCCAATGTGTATCCATTGAATTATCGCTGATTTTATCTTTCGAAGTTTCCATTCTATCAAGAGGAGTCACTACACCGTTATCAAATCCAGAATTATCATATCCAGGCATACTTCCCTTATCGTGATGTGCATCCACTAATTTACGTTCCCTCTCAATAGACGATTGACTATATGAAATACCAGCCATTGGGTCGTCTGGACTGGGATACACTTTATATTCACCCTTACCTTGTGTATTATACATATGCTGTAAATATAGAACAGGACAACGAACACCCTTACTTCGCTGATAATCTATATATTCGGCATACTCCTCTAGATTATGAAATATCAGAGGGTTCACACCCGGAATTTCTGGCTCGCGTTTGTTGTACAGGTAAAGTATATTGTTTTTTTCAACAAGTAAATTTGGACACTTTTCGTCATCTACATTTTGCTCTTTGACATTATCATAACCTTCTACAAAATGTGATGTTTTATAACTCGTGACTAAAATAATACCTATTAGAAACATTAATGTAGATAAACTTATCTTTAACATCGGTAAATGACTTGACATATTAAAATTATATTTCATCACAATATTTGTAATACCTTGACATTATAAATTTTCTAAATATAATATATAATGTATTACGAAAATAACGGATATAATGCAAATAACGAATACGATGATTCAAATAGTTGCCCGTCTAAAGTATTCGGAAAGGCATTAAAAGAAAATCGTCCTATGATGGTTTTATTTTATATGAATGGTTGTGGACATTGTGAACAAATGAAACCGGAATGGAAAAAGTTCTATCATAATCACAATCAAGACCCTTCACGTTTAAATAATAACGGAGAACCAGAAATAATACAAATTGAAAACAATGATTTAAAAAAATATATGGATGATAATGAAGATAATGACATTCATATTATTGGATTTCCTACCATTATGGAAATTGCGAATGGACAGAAAAAACAATACGAAGGACCACGCACAAGTGATGGATTTGAAGAATTTTTCAATAAAGTAATCGAAGATATGAAAAAAACGAATGTTCACAAAAATCAGCATAAATATAAATCTACTCGTAACAATAAAATAAAAATACACAATAATAACTATCACGGACAAAATGATGACATTAAGGATATAATCGATGATATGTTTAATAACATAATTGACGATGGTTACAGTGCTGATAATAATAACAATAGCAACACATATGTAACTATCACAGGTGATAAGCCCCATAAATCTAAAACACAAAAAAAGAAACGACATTCGAAGTCGAAGTCGAAACCAAAATCAAAAAAAAGACGAAACAAAAAACTGTCTAATAATAATAATAATAATAATAATAATAATAATAATATTCTTGTAGGAGGTAGTAGAAAGAAGCGAAATCATAAGAGAAAAACAAAATCAAGAACAAGAACAAGAAGTAAATCAAGAAAAAGATAATTTGTCCATAAAGATTATATAAAAATTGATTGTATTTATACTCTATCTATATAAATACAATTCAACTAATAATGGAAATGCAAAACACCGACCTATTCAAATTTCGTCTTATTGATTTCGATATATATGATGATAAATCATACCCTATGGAAATAGGCGACGAACTGTCGACATCTACCTTTGAACAAATACTGGAAATATCAAAACCAAAGAAAAAAATACAAAAACAACTACCCGGTAATAAAAAAACGGAATCAACAATTAGCAATACCAAATGTGTGGTTCAACTATTCGGTAAAGATACAAAGGGAGCAACATATAGTGTTTATGTTCAAGGATTCAAACCGTACTTCTATTTGAAAGTAGACGATGATTGGACAAATAATATTCTTTCTCAATTTGCTCACAATATTATCAATATTCTGGGTAAAAGGTATAAATCATCGATAGCCAGTATAGAACTTGTCGAAAAAAAAACTCTATATGGATTCGATAACAATAAGTATTTTAAGTTTGTTAAAATTAGTTTTCATAACCTTAATTGTTACAATAAGACGAAACAAATATTTCTAAAATATGTCGACGATATTCCTAATGATGATGCTAATACGTCGAATAACAATAACGGTGAGTATGATAGTAACGAAGACGAAGACGACCAAGTTGAGGTAAAAAAAAAACAGATAGAAATTGTACTACCATTCAATTACAGAGATGACGATGGTAACCTTAAAGAAACTATTATAAATATTTATGAACCCAATGTCCCTCCTCTACTAAGATTCTTTCACGTATATCATATCAAACCATCCGGATGGGTGAGTTTCAATTCATCTGATACTGTTGATATTACAAGCTTAAACACATCTTATATAGATACGTGTGAAAATCATTTTCATATTTTCGTAGATAATATAAAACCTATAGAATGTGACGATATCGTACCTATAAAAATATGTAGTTTTGATATAGAAGCGCTTAGTAGTAATGGCGACTTCCCTCTTGCGAAAAAAAATTACAAAAAAGTAGCAACACAAATTAAAGAATATTTTGAAGGTGAATCGACGGATGACTATGAATATACAAAATCACTTATAGAATGTATGATATTATCAGCATTTGGCTATGAAAATTGTGATTATATTGATACAGTTGATGTCAAAAAAACTCATACACAATCCGATATTGAAAAATGTATCAAAATATTATTCAAAACAACGACAAAATTACCGCGAAAAAAGAAAATGTCATTTATAGACTGTATTACATACTCTCACGATAAAATGAAACAAAAGCCTAAGATGTATCAACATAAAAGAGATGAATTAATTGAGATAATGTGTAACATTTTAGATATTTCATTCAAAGATTATCAGATCAAAGGCGATATTGTTACATTTATTGGTTCTACATTTATTCGATATGGAGAATCGCAACCATACCTGAATCACTGTGTTGTATTGGATACTTGCGAAATGGAGCCTAATAACAAAGATGAGATTGTTAGTGTCAAAACTGAAGCAGATGTCCTATTGAAATGGAAAGACATCATTTTAAGAGAGGATCCTGACATTATCATCGGTTATAACATATTTGGTTTTGATTATTCATTTATAGTAACGCGGGCAAACGAACTAAATGATGAATATAAGAAAAAGTACTTCAATACACGATGTTTGTGCAGAGAATTTCTAAATATTTCTCGAAAGAAAAGGCATACATGTCAAGTAAAAAATACTTCCATTACTATAGCAAGTGGAACTCATGATCTAACTTATATCAATATGCCCGGTCGCATACAGATCGATTTATATAATTATTTTCGTCGCGATTATAATTTGGAGTCATACAAATTAGACTATGTATCAGGTTATTTCATAAGAAATAGTATCCGTTCTATTTCAAGCGATGGTACCTGGATTGATGCATCACCGACCGGTTTAAAATTAGGATTTTACATACATATTGAAGAGGTTGGACATTCTTCTGACTATTATGACAATGGTGCTAAATTCAAAGTGATTGAAATAGACGAAGTAAATAATCGTTTCCGCATTGATAATAGTATATCACCCGACACAACTAAGAAATTATTATGGTGTTTGGCGAAAGATGATGTCACACCTCAGGATATATTCAGGATGACTAGAGAAGGTCCAAAGGAAAGAGGTGTTATCGCAAAATACTGTATCCAGGACTGTAATCTTGTGCATTATTTGTTGAAAAAGATAGATGTTATCACAGGGTTTGTGGAAATGGCAAATTTATGTAGTGTTCCCATTAGTTACCTGGTTATGCGTGGCCAGGGTATCAAATTATTTAGTTTTATCGTTAAGAAGTGTATGGAGGTGGATACCGTTATCCCTTTTATTGAAAAGAAGAATGATGGTGGTTATGAAGGTGCCATTGTTTTACCACCTAAATGTGGGTTATATTTAGATGAACCCGTTGCTGTTGTAGATTATAGCTCATTATATCCATCGTCTATGATTAGCGAAAACATATCACACGACAGTAAAGTATGGACTAAACATTATGATCTGAATGGTAAACTTATAAATGAAACAACATATGGATGTGTGGACGGGACATATACATATGATAATTTACCAGGTATAGAATATGTAGATATAGAATATGATCATTACGAATATATGACTAATTCTCAATACGAATCTTTATTGAAAAAGATGGAAAATCAAAAAATAAAATTGGAAAATACCACTGATGATAACAATGATAATGTTGATGATGGAGAAAATAATAGTAGCAGGACAAGTAGTACAACCCTTAAAAAGGTAAAAGTTGGTAAAAAATTATCAAGATGGGCACAGTTTCCAGAAGACAAAAAAGCAATTATGCCTAGTATTCTAGAACAACTTCTCAAAGCGCGTAAATTAACAAGAACAAGAGCTAAATACAAAACAGTTACAACCAACATAGGTTCTTACAGTGGTCTAATTATTAACAAAGATAATGAACATACTACTCTTAGATGTGAAAACGGGGATATAAAAGTATTTGACAAACAGAGTATCAAATGTATAGAAGATACTTATGATTCCTTTATGAAAAATGTACTAGATAAACGTCAATTAGCCATCAAAGTAACAGCAAATTCTTTATATGGTCAATGTGGTGCAAAAACATCTAGTTTTTATGAACAAGATGTCGCAGCATCAACCACATCAACCGGAAGAAAGCTATTGACTTATGCAAAGAGAATCGTTGAAGATGTTTACGGTAATCGCAAATGTACAACTAAATATGGTACAGTACATTCGAATGCTGAATACATATATGGTGATAGCGTAACTTTCGATACACCTATTTTTGTAAAAACGTTTAGACAAGATGACAATGGTAATTTGGTTGAATATTGTAAATTCGTTGAAATTGGTAACTTGGCATCAATATCAGAATGGCAACCTTATGACCGTTTCAAAGAAAACGACACAGTTAACGCTGTTCGTAGAGAAAAACAACATTCTTCTTTCATACACAAGAATGTGTATGTATGGACAAAAAATGGCTGGAAAAAAATTAGACGTGTTATTCGTCACAAGTGTAACAAGAATATATTCCGGGTGAAAACTAACAAAGGCATCATTGATGTTACTGAAGATCATAGTTTAATAGATAGTGGTGGAAACTACATTAAGCCCAATGATACCAAGCCTGGAAACGAACTGTATTATCACTCTTGGAACGATGAACAACAATCATTAGGAAACACATATATTTCGTCTGATGCCCGTATTTCGCGTTCATCTTCATACTCAAACGACGGTTGTTATAATTCAACATATGAACAACTATCACCACAGGTATATATATCATCTATTATGAACACATTCGATACATTCACGAGACGTCATAGTAAAAGTATGAACAAGACTGTAAAATATGAATATGGTATCTATGACTTATATAGAGACTTTAGCATTCCATATAATAAACCAGTTGATATGAAATCATATCTAATGGGAGTATTCATCCATATGAAATCATTACATTCACCGTTAGACATCGTATACAAAGATAAAAACGTGGCGATTCAAGTAATGTGTATATTGAGATCCATATATGATGATGTATTTAAATTAAACGCTTCTGATACTAACAAAGAAGCGTATACCTATAAAATAAATTGCATTGATCCGGTAATTGAAATACATATTTGTGATGAGTATCAAGTAGTACATTCGTGTTATAAGAAAAATATACCAGACTATATTATAAACGGTGATCCAAAGGTAGTTGAATCATTCTTAATGGGATATATACACTTTTATTTGGGATATATTGATATCGAACAAGATGATTTGATGACGTATCCGTTCTACGTAGACAGTAAAATATTATTGGCACAACTCTATCACCTGTTTGATTATATAAAAATACCTATTATTACTGACGTTTGTGACATAGAAAACAAAGACGCCTATTATTTTCAGTTCGCTTCGCGACATACAAAAAGATGTATCATAAAAGAAATTGTTCCATTGTTTACTCAATCTAAAATTACTCGAAAAATAGAGGAAAATAACAACGAAACGAATGAACACATTGATAATGCATCTATTATGAAGAGTGTTTGTCTGACCGATGTTAAAGAACTTGTAGATGAATTTGTTTTTGATATTGAAACTGAAGATGGTACGTTCAACTGTGGATTCCCAATTATCGTAAAAAATACAGATTCTGTATTTATGTCATTTAAATTAAAAGATGAAAATGGTAACAAAGTAGTCGGCAAAGAGGCACTTAAACATACAATCGAACTAGCAAAGGAAGTAGGGATTTTAGCATCATCTTGTCTCAAAAGCCCTCACGATTTAGAATATGAAAAAACGTTTATGCCTTTCTGTTTATTATCTAAGAAAAGGTATGTGGGTATGTTATATGAAGAAGACCCTGATATTTGTAAACGAAAATCAATGGGAATTGTACTCAAACGTAGAGATAATGCACCTATTGTGAAAGATGTGTATGGTGGAATTATTGATATATTGATGAAAGAACAAGATATTAACAAGGCAATTCAATTTACAAAAACGTGTCTGCAGAATTTGGTAGATAAAAAATGCACAATGGATAAACTCATCATAACAAAATCTTTACGTTCGTATTACAAAAATCCTATGCAAATTGCCCACAAAGTGTTGGCTGATCGAATCGGTAAACGTGACCCAGGTAATAAACCATCATCTGGTGATCGGATTCCATTTGTATACATTGATACAAAAAAGAAACGTGGTCAAACAATATTACAAGGTGACAAAATTGAACATCCCGACTTCATAAAAAATAATAAAAATGTAAAAATCGACTACGGATTTTATATTACCAATCAAATAATGAAACCAGTATTACAACTATTTGCTATCGTTTTAGAACAGATGAAAGAGTTTAGACGCGACGATAAAGCATACAAAAACAAAATAGAAATGTTAAAACATTCTCATATTTACGGAAGCGATGAAGAAAAACGAGCAAAGAAAATACAATCTATTCGAGAGGATTACATAAAACATTATTTATTTTCAAGATATATAATGGACATTGAAAGAATGCGTAATTCACAGCGTTCAATAATGGATTTTACATATAGATAAATATACGGCGCAAAATAATAATTTTATTATTCTTAATTATTTTTTATATATGTATATTAACAGATGGTATGGTAAAAACAAGACGTTTGAATAGACTAAAAAATAGAAATGTAAACATACGTAAAAATTATATAAAATCTAATAAAATTAACAACAGTAATAATACAAACTCAATGTACCCTAAATATTCACGGAAAAAATGGAATTCCGACAAGATGATAAAACGTGGACATAATTGTTATACGTATTTTTTAGACAAGATACAAGACGATGTTATTAATGATTGTAAAAATAAACATAATTTTTCTTCGAATGATACAAGAAGTGAACGTCTTCGTAAAATAAGAAATAGAAAACCTTGTGGAAAACCACAACCTGGTTATTATGCTGGTGTAGAAAAATATGACAAAAAAAACACTTCTTGTTCTTTATTACATAATCGTGTACTTGCAGACAATCCTCATATACGTCCTGTGAAATTTAATGGTTATCAAATACCTGACACAGTGTGTAATGATGATGAATATATGGGTGCTCTTGTTGTTCATCCTAAAAGAACATATCATTTTTATAGAAGAGACGGTAATGGGGAATGGAGTCATAAACCTGGATCATTACAAACAACACGATATGACGCAAAAGGTAAAAAAATTATAAATCCAAAATATGCTGATCGAAATTACAAAAATTTTAAATATACCAACTTTTGTAACTTTTATTGTATCCCAAAAGATGAGAGAAAACGCAAATATTCTTTACGTATAAGAAAATCGGGTCCTCTTTATAAAACTAGACGAAAAAGTAAAAAAGTAAAATATATAAAGAGTCTTAATAATTTAATCATCTGAATTCATTTTCTAAAGATTTATCGTAATCTTGAAGATTCATATCTAAACTGTTTAAATTTTCGTATTCTTTATTTTTCCCGTCGTTATCGTTATCGTTATCGTTATCGTTATCGTTATCGTTGTCATTACCGTTGTTATTTCTTATATTGTCTTCCGATCCACTACTATTATGATAATATTTTGTGGAATTATAGAATAAATTTTTGGTATCTAAATATTCTTTCCTGATATTCAGGTAAGGATGTTTTTTCATAATCTCACTTATCAACCATATGCTGACAGATATCCAAAAAGATTGTATCATCTGAGATCCAATATCAGTCAAAAAGAATAAAATACGACAATGAGGTGAAGGGGCAAATAACATCGAATAGAACATGCCACCTATGCTAGGATATGCACAATAATAGCTATATAAATTAGCAGTCAGGCTATGGAGAAATAGCCAAAATAAATAAATATACGATATTTTAAATAGATGTCCTATTGAAATGTAAAATACGGAACCGATATGCCTCATATTCTCGTACATATCCTTGTATTGAGGTACACTACGCATTGGATTTTGATTTATGTTATGGTGTGTCATTATACACCGTTCAATTTTTGTTTATTCCTATGTAATTTCAGATAAATCTAATTCTGATTCACTATCGTTATCATCATAATCATCATCAATACTATCGTAATGATATCTTACATATGTTAGTGAATCGTTTTGTTGATTTGTAGTTTCCTGGTTGTTGTTGTTGTTATTATTATTATTATTATTATTATTATTATTATTATTATTTTCAACTACATCAGGTGTACGAATCGATCTTTCATTATATTCTCTTATATCACGTCTACATAATGGACATAATACACTGTCTCTGAACCAAGTTCGTATATTTACAGAACGAAATAAGTGCCCACATGTATTTAACTTTATTATAGCCTCGTTTGTATTAAATTCAGTCAAATCAATTGGATCTATAGTCTGTTGGTGTATCAAATGGTCGTATCTAACAAGTGTTGTTGCAAACTCTATCTGTTCTTCTGTAGGTCGAACGATAACAGATGTTAGATTTAAATTATCGATCCAATCATCATTTGATACAGTTTGAGATGCTAAATTTATAGTACCCAATGGCATTAATCTACTCGTACTACCTGTTGAAATACTTCTAACGTCTTCAGGAAGAAGTAGATTATAAGAGTAAGATATATCTGTATTTATATTTGTATTTGGATTCGTCCGAGATAATCTATTAATCATTGTATTTATATTTCTCTCAACGTCCTGAATAGATGTTGATAAAGAGTTTATGGTTGAATTATTGATATTTGTTGAATTATTAATATTTGATGGTATGTTGTTGCTGTTGCTGTTGATATTGCTGTTGCTATTGATATCACTTGTTGATAATGTCGATGAATTATACGGATTAATTAGTTCTGATAATCTTTGCGGATGCGTATCATATGATAATCTTCTTCTGGCGGTATTTCTATGAACACGCAACGGTGTTCGTATTTGACTTGTAGGTGTAGATATAGCTGGATTAGTATGTGGTGTAAGATGTAATGGTCTCAATCGTTGTACTGAGGGCAATCTTATACTTCCTGTTCTTGGTATAGATGTTTCAGGAATGGTACGATTCACTCTTTCTCTCAATAATCTTTCCGACATTTCAGAATATGTTTCAGTTCTGTTATTTATTGTGGGTGTGGGTGTGGGTGTGGATGTGGATGTGGATGTGAATGTGGATGTGGATGTGGGTGTGGGTGTGGGTGTGGATGTGGATGTGGATGTGGATGTGGATGTGGGTGTAGGTGTTGTATGTTGTGATAAATTTGTACCGAATGAATCATTCCGTATCATCGTAGACATCTCTTGAAATATACTAGTCTGTCTATTATACAATAGGTTCAACGTCACATTCATATCTTTGTAGAGATCAACAACCTCAGAAAATGTACTTTGAACATTAGTCATAATATCAAAATGTCTACTTATTGTTTGTTGCATTCTCTCACTTTCTCTTTGTAAATGTTCCATTTAATACTATATGATAAATAATATAGTGTATATATTCACATTTCATACATTAAACAAATAGATATAAATAATGATTTACATTCTTTGTAAGAACATTATTATTATTTATGATGAATGCCGAAAATACAAAAGGATTAACCGGTTTAGCTAATTTAGGAAATACATGTTTTATGAACAGCGCATTACAATGTCTTTCTAATACACCTCAATTACATCATATAATGAAGAATGTATCCATTCGAAATCCAGATAATGCAGTTCTTTTTAAAGAATGGAATGAATTACTACAGATAATATGGAATAAAAATTGTATAATTGCACCGAGAAAATTTCTACACGGTGTTCATATTGTAGCAAAAAAAGAAAACAAGGATATATTTACTGGATACGCTCAAAATGATCTCCCTGAATTCATTCTATTTTTCATTGATTCTATTCACAATGCGATTAAACGCAAAGTACAGATGAATATATTGGGAACACAAGAATGTGATACAGACACACTAGCTGTCGATTGTTATAAAATGATAAGAGATATGTTCCAGAAAGAATACTCTGAAATATTATCATTATTTTATGGTATTCATGTATCACAATTTTTTGATGTAGACAAATATGATAATTCCTTTTCAAAAAAAGATCGTGTTCATTATAAACCAGAACCATTCTTTACTATACATCTCCCTATACCACGTAAGAAGACTATTTCATTAATTGATTGCTTTGATGCATACACTTGCGACGAATATTTAACAGGAGATAATCAATGGTTAAACTCTAAAACAAACAAGAAACAAGATGTTTGTAAAAATATCGTTTTTTTTAGTTTTCCAGATATTTTAGTTATCGATCTAAAACGTTTTGACAATCATATACGTAAATCAAACGTTCTTGTTGATTTTCCTCTAGACGATCTGGACTTATCTAAATATGTTATCGGGTATAATAAAGACTCATATCATTACGACCTGTATGGTATATGTAATCATTCAGGCTCTGTAATGGGTGGTCATTACACAGCTTACGTGAGAAATAAGGATTCAAATCAATGGTATCACTATAACGACGCATCCGTAACAATCGTTAAGGAAACAGCAAAAATGAAGACCTCAAAAGCATATTGTTTATTCTATAAAAAACGTAGTTTAACTAATTCAACTAATTGAATTGATTTGAATTGAATTGAATTGAATTGAATTCAATAAAAAGTAAATGTAAAAATAAAAATAAAAATGACCTTATTATATAATATAGTAACAGAGTTATGAATATAGATGTTAATCCTGATTCAAACGTTTCTTATTTTCAGTCTATGTACGATAAGATTGCAAGCAATAATCCCATTTTAGTATTTATTATGATTTTTATTATTATCGCCTACTATTTAGTTTTCAAATCTATTGGTATAAAAATATCTAAACCGTCAAGTAGTATATCCAACGTTTCTGGAAGTGGAAAATTTGGATTACCTAAAAGTACCGGATTGACTTTAATTGAAGTATCTTTATGGGGTATATTTTTGTTTTTGTTGATGATTAATGGTCTACAATTCTTTTTGTCGATGGATGTAAAAGCAATGATAAATGACATTTTTTCTCCTCACCCAAAAGTAGATATTACCGTAGAAAGTCCAGAATTAGAAAAAGTACCTGTTGTAGAGAAGGAGGTATTTCATATACCAGGCAATAAATACAATTACGAAGATGCAAAAGCAATGTGTAAAGCATATAATTCTGATCTTGCATCATATGATCAAATAAAAAAGTCTCACAGTTCGGGTGGTGAATGGTGCAGTTATGGATGGTCAAAAGATCAGTTGGCTTTGTTTCCAACACAGAAAAATACATACGATAAACTAAAGAAAATAAAAGGTCACGAAAATGACTGTGGTAGACCTGGTATTAACGGTGGATTTATCGATAATCCTAAAGTCAAATTTGGAGTGAACTGTTTTGGATACAAACCGGAAATTTCACCAACCGAAAGTGACCATATGGCGAATCAACCACATTATCCTAAATCGGCCGAAGACTTGCGCATTGATGCTAAGATTGAAAAATATAAAGAGGAAATACCTGAAATTATGCTTGCTCCTTTCAACAAAACAAAGTGGAGTCGGATATAAAAAATTGAATGAAATTATTCTCAGTATCTAAACATTAAATACTAAATTCAAAATGCCTGAATATTGGCACGTTCGCATAAATTCATCTAGAAATCAACCTAATTCTGATTTTCAGAAAATGATGAACGAAATTATTTCGACTAGAAAGGCTTTGTGGGATAAAGATAGTAATAATAGAATACAAGTTGGAGATTATCTAGGATTTATTACTGGTCCAAAAAATAAGGAATTAGTTTATATATACAAAGTAATAGAGGAATTTGGACCTGAAAAACGTCATAAACATTGGGCGTGGGATCCTCTAGAGTCGACCTGC
>JGI24921J38492_100554_pt1 | contig 33969 bp, 24 predicted proteins | sample LinPFosmplate9_FD_38492 | JGI IMG/M metagenome (IMG submission 38492)
TGCAGGTCGACTCTAGAGGATCCCACCGCCAACATCTTGTGCCGGACGATCCACTCCATCCTCGCGGAAGCAAACCTCTGGCAGGAAGAAACCGCGCGATTCTTTGAACAACTGACCGCCTTTGTCATCCACCGCAAGCAGCACTTGCACGAGGATCAGGCAACCAGCGAAAAGCAGTTTGACTATGACTTCAAGGCCTTGAGTTCAAATCGCTTCAGCGTTGATCCGCGCGAAATCAGGTCAGAAGACAGTGGCGTGAAAATCCAGTTCTATCATACGGTGGATCAAAAGGATTACATCCAGAACACGATGAACCTCTACCAAAATCATCCCGGTGGCATCGGTCGCATGATTCAGCGCAGTAACCTGAAAATGATGTATCGGAACTTTGACTACGCCTGATCAGACATCGGAATGTGCCCGGGAAACAGAAGTTTAATTTGAAGCTTGGGCGTCTTGGTTTGCAAAGTTGCGAACAAATGCAGACATGGTGTCATAAACGTAGTCAAGATGCCCGGTATTCAGCTTCGGATACAAACCTATCCAGAAGGTCTTGCCCGTCACCATATCTGATTGTACCAAATCACCCACAACCCGATAATCTTGACCCATCATATAAGGTTGGCGTATCAGGTTGCCGGCAAAAAGCAGGCGCGTGGCGATACGATTTTCCTCAAGATAATTGATCAGTTCGTTTCGGTCGAAAGGTGCATCCTGGCGTAATGTCAGCGGAAACCCAAACCACGAAGGTTTGCTGTTTTCAGTGGCTTCGGGCAGCACCAGGAAGTCTTCAAAATCTGACAGTATCTCCGTCAGATAGTCAAAATTTCTTTGGCGAATATTATGAAATTCATCCAGCCGTGTCAGTTGAATCAGCCCGACGGCCGCTTGCATATCCGTCATCTTGAGATTGTAACCAAGATGAGAAAAAGTATATTTGTGATCATATCCGGCTGGCAAATCTCCCAGGACATGTTCAAACCGCTTACCGCAGGTATTGTCGGCACCCGGGTCACACCAGCAATCCCGCCCCCAGTCCCGGAATGATCGGGCGATTCGTTTGTATTTTGGGCCACTGGTGAATACAGCCCCGCCCTCACCCGTCGTCATATGGTGGGCCGGATAAAAACTGGCCGTTGCATAATCCCCAAACGTTCCAACATTCTGATCATTGTAAGTCGCCCCAAAAGCATCACAGCAATCTTCAACAACAAATAGATCGTGGCGCTCGGCGACTTCCATCACACGGGCCAGATCAAAGGGGTTTCCCAGCGTGTGGGCCAACACAATGGCACGGGTCCGGGGGGAAATCGCCGCCTCAAGGGCCGCCATATCCATATTGTATGTTGGAATATCGACATCCAGAAACACCGGCACCAAACCATTTTGTATGATGGGGTTAACCGTCGTCGGAAAACCGGTCGCACAGGTGATAACTTCATCACCAGAGCGCAATGCCCTGTCACCCAGCAAGGGAGATGTCAGCGCAGACACGGCGACCAGGTTTGCCGAGGACCCGGAGTTTGTTGTTAAGGCGTGGCGCGTGCCCATGGTTTGGGCGAGCTTGAGTTCGAACTCGTCATTAAAGCGTCCGGTCGTCAGCCAGAAATCGAGCGAGGCATCAACAAGATTGGTGAGCTCTTCGCTGCCAAAGACCATACCGCTGACGGGTACCGCATCACGGCCAGGCGTGAAGCCGCGCTCAGGAAATGCTTCCTTCGCATATTCCTCCACCAGTTCCAGAATTTTATGACGTAATTCAACAGCGCGCGTCATGGTCCTTCTTAATCACAGCCAGTCCAGACTAATTGTAAACAGAAATTGGTTAACAAGTTCTGTTAGAGATGCGCGCATGATCAGACATCAGCTAGGCCAATTTGCTTTCGACATATCAGCGATAGCTTCCAGTAATATTGTGATGGTAGATTCATTCTCGATTTTTTCGTCCCAGTGTTTTTTTGCCGAGATCGTCATTTCATACACATCAGCGGGATTGTTCAAAGCCTGTATGACTGTCTCACGAAGGGAAGCAGCATCATATTCATATCCGATGAAATTCCTGCCTTCTTTAAGGTACTCTTGAATTCCGATAGTTGATTCGGTCAACAATGCGGCCCCGGCATCTATACATTTACCTACTCTGTCATGGACCATTTTTGGTCTGGGTGGAGGTATGTTGATCAAAATCTGTACTTGCGACATAAGCTCCACTGTCTTGTAGCCTGAAGTCCGGATGAATTTGTCAGCATATTTCTTCAAAAATTGTTCTGGCACATAGTCTGTAGAAACCACGATGGGGAGATCGATCAAACTGCCGATCACAAAATTTCGACGCCACATTTTTGTCAATCCATCTACGCATCGGGAAGCTTCGATTCTTTGGAAAACCTCCAACTCAACTGATTTATCTAACAGGACTTTATCAATAGCCTCATCCACACCCATATTATGATTATGAACGACCGCCTCAAAAGCATCTTTAATGACAGACAGCACTGGTTCGGGTTGTTGATCCACATATGCCCACCAGTCTTCTGTCGATAAACCCGCCATACTCAGGTTCACCGGCGCAAAAATTATGGGATCTCTTTTCAAAAAGCTTTCTAGATCGGGCGACAAGGATTCAGATGTATTTGCCCACGCAAAATTTTTCAGTGTGATGACATTTTTGTCGAGGGGCCTAAGTTTTCGCCAATAGGCTTCATGGTCCTCGCAACCTGTAACATAGAGGGCGTCTTCAATCCCCTCCGGCATTTCAGTCATGCTATATCCCGGGTGATCCATGACAAATATGACCAAGGGCACATTCAGTGTGCGGTGTAACGCTGGCGCGTCACTATCAAAAAACCGGAAGATGTAGGACCCCATCCCAACAACTGCAATGAAATCATTCGGAGAGTTTTCAACAACCTCCAAAAGGTTATTAGCAGATTCTGCACTTGCCCCGTTTAGCGCAACAACTTCTATACCCTGCGCACGAAACAGAATGGTATAAGCTTCTGCCATAATCACGTCATTTTCATGACCGGAATGGAAAAGAATTAACTTGGATTTGGCCATAGACCCGTTTCGCCCCCGAAAGCTGGATACAACTCAGCGAGTTGCGCGTCAAATGTGACCCTACAGCAATATCAAATCAGCTTTTATACCTGGTTGATTAATAATATATTATTGGAAGTATCAACCCTGCAATTCAGTAAATATTCCACCTGCATATTTAGAACAACGAATTGAAATAACCAGTCCACATAGGTGATTATTTTTTTTTCAATTCTACCCAAATAAAAAGCAAGATTCACGGTTAATTAAAGACAGGCGCGGCAAACTGCATATAATATTTGAACATTATGTCAGGAAAAACAATGGCTGTTTTCGGGAACAAACTTGAATTTTTGCTCATCATGCCGCGTCTGGTGCAAACAGTTGGTGACGGTTACGTTTTTCCCCTCGGCATGGCTTACATTTCTTCGAGCCTGAAACATGCAGGTTTCAATGTTCATACGTTGAACCTTAATCATACGGAAGGCAAAGTCAGCACAGTTATTAAAGAGACCATCAAACAGCATAACATCAACATTGTTGGTACTGGTGGATTATCGCCGCAATATCACCTCGTCAAACATGTTATTGAAGTCGTGAAAAAACTTGATAGCGATATTCTCACCGTCGTTGGTGGCGGTTTAATTTCTGCCGATCCCAGTGTGTCGATGGAAGCACTGGAATACGCCGATTACGGGGTGATTGGTGAAGGTGAGGCAACAGTCGTCGAGTTTGCCCAATGCCTGGAAAATGTAACCGACATTTTTGCCGTCGACGGGCTGATCATTAAAGACGGCGACACTTTCACGAAAACAGCAACCAGAGACGATATTGAAGATATTGATACAATTCCCTGGCCTGACTATGAGGGATTTCAGCTGGATAAATATCTTGCGACGCCCCCTTCAAGTTTCGGTGGCCTGAGCGCAACACAAATGGTGCCAATGTTGGGCAGTCGGTCTTGCCCCTACAGTTGTACATTTTGCTTTCATTCCATTGGTCACAAATATCGTCGTCGCTCGCTTGATGACTTCTTTGGAGAGCTTGATTACCTGGTCGAGAATTTCAACATCGAATACATATCAATGGCAGACGAGTTATTTGCGCCCAAATACGAAGACGCCAAGGCTTTTAGTGAACGGATGGGCCCTTATGGTATTCCGTGGCACGCAGATTTCGCCATCAACATCGTCAAGCCTGGCTTGCTGCCAATTATGAAAAAGGGCGGTCTGGACGTTATGTTCTTTGGCCTGGAAAGTGCCGACGACGCGATCCTCAAGAGCATGCGCAAAGGCCTGACGATGGCAAAAACGGAACGCGTTCTGAAAGAAGTCATGGATCAGGGCATATCTTCCTATGGCTGCTTTATTTTCGGTGATGTGGAAGAAACCGCTGAAAGTGCCGCCAAAACAATGAAATGGTGGCACGATCATCCAGAATACCTGGTCCATCTGACGCTGATCAAACCTTTCCCGGGTTCCGCCGTCTATCGCGATGCCTGTGAGAACGGACTGATCAAGGATAAGGTACAATACCTTAAAGACGGCTGCCCCCAGATCAACATTTCAAAGATGACAGACCAGGAATTAGCGCTGTTGGCACGGGAGATATCAGATTCAACCGAAGCCGCCGGTCAGTTGGAAGCCGTGGAACTACATAGCCTGGACGATCGGATGGGTCGGGAAACGATCTCCGCTACTTGCCCGACCTGTGGTGGCGACTGCACTTGGGAAGATGTCAAGCTCTTCGCTATCGACTATATCTCCTGTGATCATTGCCAGCAGAAATTCCATATTCCATTGCCACCGCAGTTGCGGGAAAACCTTGATCGCAATGTCTCCTCTCTTGTCAAACAATACGGCAAGATTGCGATCTGGGGCATGACGATTTCCGCCATGGATCTGTTCAAGAATGACAGCATTTTTGCGGGTCCCGACGTCTATCCAATCGATATTTCGGAGAGCAAGCGGACGATGGATTTTTATGGCAAAAACATCTGTGCCCCCTCGATTCTTGAAGATAACAATGTGCCTGTCGTAATCATTGCCGTGCCATCACATATTACCCAGATTTCTTATCAGATTCTTGAAAACCACCGCGGCGTAGCAAAAATTCTGGACATCTGTGAGCTTGTCGGCTTTGACGAATCCCGGATTGCAGCCGAATAAGCCAGCCCCCCAAGGAAACGATATTTTGGTTGACGACAGCAATATTGCAAGCCAGACCCCAGGTGTTATCAGTGTTATTGTACCTGTCTATAATGCGGCACCTTGGCTCGATGAATGCATATCCAGCCTGACCGGGCAAACCCATGAAAAACTGCAAATCATCTTTGTCAACGATGGCTCCACAGACCAATCTGGCGCAATACTTGAAAAGTGGTCCGCAGATCCACGCATAACTATTTTGCGCTGCGAGAACAATGGTGTTTCAGCTGCCCGTAATCTGGGTTTCAAAATGGCACGCGGCGAGTTCGTAATATTTGCGGATGCTGATGATATTCTCGCAGAGAACGCGCTCGCGTCGCTTTACAAAATTGCACACGAAACCGGGGCGGATATAACCGTCGGTGGTTTCACGACTTTTTTGGATGGCGAGGACAAGCCCTCATCATCAACACTGGTTTTTCCAGACGACCGTATACTCGGACGGGCTGATTTGCGCGATTATGTTATCACCTACCTGAACCAACCCAATAAACATCCCTTGTTTGTATACTCATGGGGTCGTTTATTCAGATCATCGATGTTGCATAAAGCGGGCGTGGTTTTCGACGAAGGGCTGTCAGCCTTTGAGGACGTATCTTTCAACTTTGACACTCTGGCGTTCGCCAATTCGCTGGCTTACGTTGCGTCTCCGGTTGTTCACCACCTGTTGCACCCCCTCAATACTTCAGCAACATCTTCATTCGGCAAAAATCCTGCGGTGCTGTTCGGCTTTCTAAAGGCGCTGGCCAGCGTCCAGCGCTACCTGGAAAATACAGATACAGATACGCTTCAAATCGAGCAGAGATGTAGCAATGCCCGCATTGCTTACACGGTTATTCAGTTGATCAGGCTCTGTGGCAGCCTCAAAACCAGTAACTTTTTTACGATATATAAATTTGTCCATGGCCTGATCAGGCGTAGCGCTATTTCTGATGGTCTAAAACATTATTCTTCCAGACCGGGTGAAAGCGCCATGATCCCGCGTCTCATACGCTATCAACTGACTTTGCTATTACTGCTGGTCTGTTATGACAAGGCCCGAAAACGTTATGGATAAATATCCCGTCGACACGCCACCCGTTCAGTCTCTGGATGACCTGCGAGAACAGGAATCGCCGATTGTTATTTTTGGCGCCGGCTTCGCAGGCCAGGTTTTGTTCAACCTTTGCACAAGTGCCAACATTGATATTGCCTGCATCTGTGACAACAACGGAGACAAATCAAAACTTGACCTGCCGGGATGCGAAGTCATTCCTGCCAGCGAACTGGTCAACCGTTATTCCGACGCCTGTTTTATCATCGCAGCGGCTGATATTGGCGACGTCGTCCTTCAGTTGTCTGAACTGGGTTATGAAAACTGGATCGCTGGAGGCTTGTTACTGAAGGGGATCGATATCAGCGAACATGCCTGTAAGGGACCATTGGAATTTCTCGAATATTCTGTGTCGACTTGCATTCTTTGTCATGAGAGCTATCTGACGCCTGACAAAATATTCTTGCGCAGTGTCGACCTTGTCATTACCGAGCGCTGCTCTCTTAAATGCCAGGATTGCTCAAACTTGATGCAATATTATGAGGCGCCAATAAATTACGATTCCGCCAGCTTGATCATGACAGTTGATTCATTTTTGAATGAAGTCGACGAGGTCAATGAATTTCGTGTAATCGGTGGAGAGCCATTCATGAACAAGCGAATTGATCTTGTCCTGACCCACTTGTCTGCCCACGAAAAAATCAAAAAGGTTGTCATCTACACCAATGGCACAATCGTTCCCAAGGGAGATGTCCTCAAAGCACTTATGAACGAAAAGATCGTGCTGATTGTGACCGACTATGAGGCATTGTCTCGAAACATCGACCAGCTAAAACAGATCCTGGACGAGAACAAAATTACCTATTATGCAGCCAAAGCGCAGAATTGGACCGATTGTGCCGCCATCGGCCCGCAACACAGAAGCGTGGACGAGCAGAAAGATGTGTATAAACGTTGCTGCGCGAAAAACTTGTTTACGATACTGGATGGTAAATTTTATCGCTGTCCATTTTCGGCACATGTTGATCGTCTGAAAGCCGTTCCAAAAGATGAAAGCGACTATGTCGACATTGCGGGGTTTGCCAGCAATCAGGAAAATGCAAAAACGCTTAAGTCAAATATTCGGGATTTTGTTTTTGACAAAGATCAGTTGGGCGCCTGTGACTATTGCGTGGGCCGGTTTCTGGAGGACCCAAAGATAACACCCGGCATCCAGACCTCCGCTCCATTGTCCTACCAACGTCGACGTTGATTATTTCTGTGTCATCACCTTAAACCGGCGCTGCACTGGCTGCCGACGCTTTATCTGTCGAAAAAACTTCTTCCCCCAAATTCGGCAACTGAAAATACTCAATCCAATCCTTCCAGAATGGTAGCTGCGCATAGTGTTCGCTCTTGTTCCGGCAGGCGTTGTATCGCTCAATGTTTCCCAATTGGAAATAGGCCTTGGCCGCAAAGTAATGTGCAAACGCGTGATCTGGTCTCACTTTAATAACATTCTCAAAACCCTTCAGGGCCATCTCAAAATCACCGCAAAGAACGTCTTGATTGTAAATAAAGTTGAGCTCAAGATTGAAAATATACTGCATTCTCTGGATATAGGCTGCAGAGAACTCATCCGTGTTTATCACAGCGTGATGATAGTCTGCCCCCATAACGTCACCGCTAATAAAGCCTTTCCTAGACGCGGTCTCATACATCTCGCTGCCAACAAGCGGGCTTGCGCAGGCCACATTGAACCAGTTGGTTTTAATTCTTCTCAGGTTAAGCCTGGCTTCCTCGATATCAGCCTTTGTTTCACCCGGCATGCCGATCAGAATATTTGTATTGGTGTAAATCCCCAAATCCCGACAATCCTCAGCAACCCTTTCGGAGATGCCAAATTTTAGCGGCTTTCTCATCTGTTCTTTGAGAACTTTTTCGCTGCCCGATTCAACCGGCAAAACCAGGTGCCGCACGCCCGCATTAAAAAATGCCTCGAGCATGGGCCGGTCCAGGGCGTAAAGTGTCAAGCCATTCTGGTACAGGGAATCCAGCTTCAATTCTTTGACAATATCCAGCAATTCGCAAACCCTGGCCTTGTCACTCATCAGGTGGTCATCCTGAAAAATAACCTGAGTCGCGTCATATTGCTCGCACAGACGTGTCAGGTCTTGCCTTACCCGCTCAACACTGTGGTAGCGCATCTTTCGGCCATGAGTTCTGTGAGAGGCACAAAATGTACAGAGATACGGACAGCCTCTCGATGTCATGATGTGAAAGCCAATTTTGTTGTCAATGCTGTGGAAGCTGGTTGTAACAGGATTGGCACTATTTCTGGAAATATCGATCAGGTCGTAGTCAAAGAAGGGAATTTCATCCAGATCTTCGATGAAATCATGCTTTGGAATAAACAGGTTTTCAGGCTTTGATTTTGATTTGGTAATCCATGAATCTGAAGTTTCCAGATAGCTGGACCTGTCTTCAGCCAGCAGAAGATCTTTAAGCGGCTTTTCGCCTTCGCCGAAGCAAAGTGCATCGAAATAGTCACATTCCAGATTGCTGTACATGTATTCATAACTGTTGGTTGGAATGTTGCCACCACCAAGAACCAGCGCCTCGGGCCATAGTTCTTTCGCCACGCTTCCACAGTCGAGGAAATTGAACATGGAGGGTGAAAACAACGAGGAGACGCCAACAATATCGGGCTTGAAATCAATGCCGCTTAGATGCTCAAGGCAATAGTCCCGAAAGTTGTCATAGGGAAATGCATCAACATGGTTGAGCTCTACATTAAAATCAATTTGCCGAACGTCGATATCAACAAACTGTTTCACATAGGCACTGATGGAAATCGGCCCCAAGGGGATGTCCGTTGAAAGACTGTTATAGAATTTTCCATCCTTCTTTTGATAACTTCTTCCGTTATCAAATGGTTCTATAAATGATGAATAACTCACATACATGGGAATCAAAAATAGAAGAACCGGTTTTTGCTGAACCTGATTATTCATAAAAACAATTCCCCATTGGTAATAATTCCTTGCAGTCAACAATCATGGATAAATCAAACCTTACCCCGTTATAACCAATCCATTGGCCCAATATTCAGCCGCATTTCCCAGGTGAAAGCGCCTGTTGAATGTCAAGTCATGGCCATAGGCTTCGATGTGATAGTTCACGTCCGGCTCTTCCCCTTCAAGGCCTGCAAACCATAACAGAGGCGGATAGCCATCCTTGCGTAACAACAGGTCTGGTGAGCCGATCATGGCAGCACAGGTATCAAAGCCACCAGCCAGACTGAAATCAGGGTCAAGTTTCTCGACTTGCTCTTTGGCGGCGGGAACAGAGTATTCGGTTAAGGAGAGAAAATAGATACCGACGACAACTTCACCGGATAATTTTGCCAGCACGTTGCCATGCCGCCCCTTCGATGCCACCGACAAATTTCCGGTGATCGATGCACTGGTGTGATTTGTGAAATCATTTTCCGGGAACATTTCCTTGAACGATTTTTCAAGGCCGGGCAAATATTTGTTTTCGAGATCCGTACCAATGTCGCCCGGCTCGGCAGACGGCAGAAAAAAAGGCACGTGTACGGCGTTGAGCAGATTGGCATGCTCAGGGTTTGCGCGAATTTTCTCCAGAATGCCGAGGCAACGTTGACTGAAGTCCTCGGGACCCAGTTGGTCACTGCCACCCAGGTTTTTGGCAATGCGTACATAGATGGCGTCATAATCTATTGCTGGCTGATTACAGTGGAAATAGCGGCGTGTTTCTTCATGAGCGGAGGCGACAAGGTTTTGCGGAATACATCGGCCAAACCCATCAAACACATCTACCACGGTCTCATCTGCCTTTGTTTGTTGCATAATCTTTCGCCTCAATCCGTCAGCTTGTCATCAGCGGTAAAACCCTCACCCCAGGGAACCGGCAGTTCCAGATAGCGGGAGGTCACCTCTGTGTGAAGATCAATAAACTTCGGGTCTTCACCGATCAGACAATCGGGACGATGGGGGCCGAGCCAGGGATTGGCCATGCCACGATCCAGGACCTCTTTCAGCGATGTCTGTTGAAGGTTGCCAAGGGAAAAATCAATATAGGGGCACGGCGTGACCTCACCGGTTGATGTCACCGTAATAATACCTTTCACCGTAATGCAGCCCTTGTGCGAACCATAAGACGGCGTCATGTGAGTAAAGACACTGTACTGTTTTTCCATCTCGCGCAGGATATCGGCATCTTCTTTGTCGATTACAAATTCCGGATGATCCGTGCAGGAGCCAGTGGGTTTGGCATAGGACACATAAAGGCCGACACCGCGTTCCGTGGCAAATTCGCACATCTGGCGAAATTCATCGGTCTGGACCCGTCCCTTGACCAGGACGGTTGACAACAGCAAGTTCAGACCGGCATCCAGTGTGGCATCAATGGCTCGCATGGCTTTTTTCCATGAGCCTGGTTTATTGCGGAAACTGTCGTGATCTTTTTCGATCATGCTGTCGAGGGATAGCTGTACTTTTTCAACGCCGATACTCTTAATGTGGCGGGCACGCTCATCATCCAGAAACCAGCCGTTGGTATCGGTAATGATATAGTGCTTGTCAGGATCAATAGCTTCAACGACCGCGTCAAAGTCGCGCATGACCAGAGGCTCACCCCCCGTAATCACAAAGCGCGCCAGTCCCAGTTCGTCGGCTTCTTTAGAAAGTTTGCGGACAAAATCCAGATCGATCCGGGAGCGATCATCCGACGTCTTGTGCACCTTTTCAAAGTGCCGGTCCATATAATATTCAGCCGAGCAATGTGTGCATTGGAAATTGCAGAGATAGCTTTTTTCGACGCGGATGATCGGGCTGATTTCTCCTCGTTCTTCCATGCGACTTACATTGGCGAGTTTGGCCGCGACATAGGGCTTGCGCGAAGCAAGATCGTTACGCTTGGCCTGTTCGGCTGGCGTCAAGCTTGCTTCATTCAGCAGCGCGGACGAAGACATTCAGTTCTCCCGACAGATAGGAATCGCAATGCGGCCAACAGAATCAGTTCAGGCGACCGAAGACATCAAATCAGATTGAGTTATTTGCGTTAAATTTGCCTTACCAAAGATATATTCTAAACCAGTTATTCTTCAAATATATAGCCAAACTGGCGGTCCTGAACGGGTAGCAGGTTGGTCGGTTTTTGGCCGTGCCAAGCCCATTGTCCGTTTATGGGATCTGCCGTTGTCGCCTTGCGATTATCATCCAACGGTGACGTCAATTGGCAGTTGAAAAGCAATGAGACGAAGTGGCCGCGAATATCGCGAACATCACTCATGGCCGCGCGAACCTGATCCGGAAATTCGGGATGATTGACCGTTGATCCCAGTTCCAGGCGCGCGACAGCCGTTATTCGCTCTGCAAAGGTTTCCTTGAATCTAAGGACACCGCCTGGAAAATGCCAGCCTGGCCCATAGAGCTCATCGGCTCGCCAGGTCAACAAAGTTCTGCCGTCATCGTCACGGATCAACAAGTCGACATTAACCATTGGCGTCAGTCGGCTAACCGCATGAAACAGCTCCTCACCCAGTCCCTGCCGGGCATCAGGCATAACCTCTTCCAAAAGCGCACTCACCTTGCTGATGTCACTCATACTGTCAGGCTTTCTCAAGGCCGAAGGGGCGCAATACTGCGACGTCAATTGACGCATCGTGGTCTCGCCGTATGATCCTTGCAACTTCATCGGAATAGCTGGCTGCCATCACAATCACAGCGCCAACCGGATCGCTGATCAGCGTCGCTGGACCGACGATGGGCAGGTGTGTTGCAGGGGTGAATTTGCCTTGTTTGAAATCGGCTGAATCAACGACATATTTCACGCGCCCGGCCAGTTTCGCCAGACTGATGACAGTCAACGCCTGGTGGCCTGCTCCCCATACGGCCACTTGTCCCGGCGCATGTTTGTCGATGAAGCTATTAATTTCAGCACTTATTTTGTTCTGTTCTGCCAAAAAATCGGACAGGTCAGTCTGCGGTCGTTTTCGCACCGTCGCCGACAGGGAGTAGTCATGCCAGACAGCTTGACAGTCGAGCACCTCAAACCCTGAAATATTCAATAAATTCAACAACGTATCGCGCGCAAAGTAGAACAGATGATCGCTGATAAATTCCGAGAACAAGCCTTCCTTGACGATCATATCGAAGTTCGGAACTTCGATCAGACCGATACCGCCATCAGCCAAAATTGCACGCAAATTTTTCAACACGTTCCGGGGGTCAGGCATGTGTTCCAGAAAGTTCAACATCACAAAGGCATCATAAGGCCCGCCCGGCAATGGTGACTTGTCATCATCCAGATATCCTTGATGTGCCACCAAACCTGATGCAAGGCATACATCAACCGAAGCCTGAGCATACTCCAGACCCTCGGCGGCCATCCCCTGATCACTCAAGAGCCGGAGATATTCCCCCTTGCCGCAACCAATTTCCAAAACCTTTCGTCCGGCAAGTTCATATTTTAACGAAAATTCCTGAAACTGTTTCTCACGGAATGCCTTCATCTCATCAGAGAAGCCAGCCGCCCGCACGACTTCACGGTGATAGGGAACAGGCGCACTATTCAGCTGAACCAGGCCACAATCCGGGCACTGGCAAACATTCAGGTTTTCACCCTTGTCCGTCGCGAGCGTGGCTTCGTCCGGCATATATTGCGCGGCACCTGGCATATTCTCAAACTGCAACAGAGGATTTGCCAACAACTTACCATCGCAGACGCGGCAGACTGTCAGTGCTTTCCCGGCAGATTTGCTTGATGTGCTGACATCCGCTTCACCAAATTCAGCATACCATTGGGCGGTCCTGCGCACGGCTTCGTCTAAAGACGTCCAGACTTTTAAGCCCAGTTCGTTCTTTGCCCGGTCTATGGACGGCACATAAATTGACAGGTCCGGCTTTTTGCCAACATCTCCGATGATATCTACAGATTTTTCTGGCGCCACGGCATCTTTTACCAGGCGGCCCAAACTCTTCATGTCGAGCAACTGGTCTGATCCCACGTTGTAGGCCCTGTTAGGTCGCCCCTGCACCAGAATTTTCCACAGCCACGCTGTCAAATCAGCCGCATACAAATATGAACGAACCGGCGATCCATCACCAGCAATCGTGATTTTGTCTTTCTCAACCGCGTCCCGAATGAAGTTCCCCATGGCAAAATAGGAATTCATTGGCAAATGCGGCCCGACAAAAGCAAAGCACCTGGCCACCTTTGTTTGCAAGCCGGATCGTGCGTGATACAGGGTGCACATTTGTTCCGCCATGCGTTTAGCATTTCCGATCAGGGAGCGTGGGTTATCAGGCAACGGGGCTGTGTCACAGTCTTCTGTGTACATCGTCTGGCCCGTGGTCAGTGCGCCATAAAGTGCCCCGGAACTGGCATAGAGGAAACCTTTGGCCTGAGCAGGACCGACACTGAAATCAAGCAAGCGGCGCGTACCTGAAATAATGCCATCCATAATTTGCAAATGTTCGCCTTCATCCGAAAATTTTGAATCCGTCGCCAGGTGAATGATGTGTGAAAACGGTCCCGGTGGAAATTCTGAATACCGCAAATCACCTTGGTGAAAGGTAATCATCGGATCACCTGCTTCCGGAAAACACGACAGAAACCCTGCGGGATTCCGGCTCATGACAACAACCTGAATACCTGCCTCAAGCCGTTTATTGGCGTGTAGGATACTGGCCAACATCCAGCGACCAAAGAACCCGGTGCCGCCGGTGATGAATATTCGCTCAGCCTTCAGGGTCGCCCAAACATCCAGCGTATGTTCCAGGATTTCGTCCAGATCAGACTCGGAGATATTGAAATACACGTCAGGTGGTCCTTATCTTGACAGCATCAAGCCTTGCGAGACTGTAAACTGGCTTCAGCCAGAGGTACCAGCATAACCGACTGTAAATCTTCAAGATCAAGCAGCGGCAACATGTCTTCCATGGGCAAGGACACCAGTTTGCCTTGCGGATCCAGAACCGTTCCGACTTTTGGAAACAGGCCTTCATCCCTGTTCAGCATGATTTCACACAAGGCAGGACCTTCGATTGCCAAGGTTTCCTTAATGGCCGCTTCAAGTTCATCCCGGGCACTTACGCGGCGCGCTGGAATTCCAACACTCTCGGCCATCGCGCAAATATCACCAAGCTGCAAACCCGTATCAGCTTCACCGCCAAAATTTCGTCCTTCAAAATGTACCTTGCCACTGGCCCGGATCGAGGCATAACCATCATTATTAAGGATAAACATCTTGATCGGACTTTGTCGCGTCTTGATGACATTCAGTTCCTGACAATTAAACCAGAAACTGCCATCACTTTCGATCAGAATGGTTTGGCGGCCTTTTGCGGCACTATTGAAGCTGGTGCCGATTGCCGCCGGAATACCATATCCCATGGCCCCTAAACCCGATGTCAACATCAGGCGCTGGCCTGCCTTGTTTGCCAGTCTGGAAAAAATAATTTCAATAGCCATACCAGAACTGCCAATCACGATGTCCTGGGCTGGCGGCAGTATTTCAGAAAACAGATCTGCCAGTTCGTAGTGGCCGATTTCATCGGACTGCGATAAAACCCGGTTTTCATATGCAGACGAAAATCGGGTTTTCAGACTTGTCGTGTAAGCTGTCCATTCGTCCGTCATGGCGAGGTCACCAGCACTCAATTGATCGTTCAGCGCACGCAAAAAAATCTTGGCATCCTGGCAAATGGCCAGGTCGGCATAATCGCCATGACCCTTCAACTCTTCCTTATCCACATCGACAACCAGTTTTTTGGCGGACCGGGCAAAGGTCTGTTTGTTGTAGGACGTCACAATATTGTCGAGCCGGCAGCCAACGGAGATCATCAGATCACAATTTTGCAGGGCGATGTTAGCGGCCCTCAGCCCCACTGTGCCCGGGCGGCCAATATTGGCAACGTCCTCGGCTGGCAACAGGTCCATGGCATTCCATGTAAAACAGGCCGGGATTTGCAATTCATCACTAAGTTGACGAAAATCTTCTGCTGCCCCGGCAATGCGGACGCCATGTCCTATTACAAACATAGGCCGTTCAGCCTTGCGGATCAGGTCAAGTGCATCTTTCAGCTCAGGCATATCGTCTCGCTGACGTTCAGATACCACAGATACAGGTCGCATATCGGTGAGTTCAGCAGATTGAATATCCAGTGGAACATCCAGCCAAACCGGTCCCTTCCTGCCCGACAGCGCCGATTGAATTGCCCTTTCAACACTTGCTGGAACTTCACTCACATCTGTAAAACTGTGTGCGTATTTGGTGATAGGGGCGACGACATTGCGAATGGTCAGCCCCTGCACGCCTTGCTGGCGGACGTTAATGGGTTTGTTGATATCTGTGGATTTTGCTTGCCCGGATATGACCAGAACCGGACTGGATTCAATCCACGCGCCAGCCAGGCCCGTCATGGCATTTGTGGCACCAGGACCACAAGTCACCAGGGCAACACCCAAGCCTTGACGCATACGCGCATCATATTCCGCCGCAATCACAGCAGCCTGTTCATGCACCATGGCAACAGCTTCAATATCCGGGTGCTGCCCAAGGGCATCCACCAGATACATGGCACCGCCACCGGGCACAAAAAATACTCTTTCGACGCCCTGCGCACTTAATTGATCAAAAATGTATGTACTGGCTTTCATAAGTCCAAAAAATGCCTCAACGTCTTGATTAATGGTGGCAAAATCTTCTTTGCCTCTATATCAAATATTTGATTTTCGTTAATTATTCGTGAGTAGCTTGTGGGTTAAGCTATTTGCAAGATGGATTGGTGAATTATACTCTGATCCAAGGTAATAGTGATTCTAATGTAGCGCTGCCGCTGCTTTTTTGTCTGGAGGTTTCCCTAAAGTGCCGGAGTCTTTGTTTGAAAATCTGTTTGTTTTCGAGATGGCGAATAACCATCAGGGAAGCCAACAGCACGGTTTGAATCTGATCGCCGAGCTGGCCAAGATAAAGGATCAGCACGGGATCAATGCGGCCGTCAAGTTTCAATACCGGGACCTGGAGACTTTTGTCCACAAAGACGCCGACGATTCCAGCAACAAACACATCAAGCGCTTTCGTGAAACAGCCATCAGCGACGATGACTTCATTGCCATGATCGAAGCTACTCGAGCTGCTGGCATGAAGGTAATGATTACCCCATTTGATGAACGCTCCGTCACCAAGGCAATTGCCCACGGCGTGGACATATTGAAGATCGCTAGTTGCAGCGCCAAAGACACGCCATTGTTGACCGCGGCCGCCGCGACAGGCAAGCCGTTGATCTGTTCGACTGGCGGCTGCGATGTATCAACAATCGATGCCCTGTATGCCTACCTGAAGCCACGCTGCGAACAACTGGCAATCCTGCACTGTGTTGCCCTCTATCCCACCCCGGCGACCAATCTGCACATGAATTTTATCGACCGCATGATGCGTCGTTATGAAAGTGTCACCATCGGTTATTCCGGCCATGAAGACCCAGGTGATACAAGTATCGTCACCATCGCCGCCGCCAAGGGCTGCCGCATATTTGAGCGTCATGTGGGACTGCCAACCGATACCGTCACGCTGAACGGCTATTCCATGAACCCGGCGCAAACCAGCGCCTGGGTCTTGGCGGCCTTGCACGCTGCTTCTGCTTGCGGCCCGACGCAGGACAAAGTCATCACGGAAGGTGAAAGTAGTTCCTTGCTGGACCTGTCACGCGGAATTTTTGCCAGCGAAACGATTCCGAATGGCGATCCACTCAATAAAGATCACCTCTATATCGCCTTTCCCCGCCAGTCCGGTCAGGCGGCACCTGGAACATTGCCAGAAGGGGCTATGGCAACACTATCTTATGAACCGCATGCGCCCATTCAACAGATTTGCGACAATGTTGACATCGATTATGCCAAGCAGCATATGACAACATTTCGCGCCATGTTTAATGAGGCAGGCGTTCGTGTTCTTGATCCAGTTGGCGTTGAACTTTCCCACCATTTTGGATTGGAAAACTTTTCACAAACCGGTGCCCTTTTGATAACGGCTGTGAATGGCGATTATTGCAAAAAAATTATCGCCATGCTGCCGGGCCAAAACCATCCGGAACATGCCCATACCGACCGAGATGAAACATTTCATTTGCTCTGGGGTGATCTGACGCTGGTCCTGGACGGCAAAGGCAAACATTTGCAGATCGGTGAACTGGTGACCATCAAACAGGGAACCGGTCACAGTTTCAGTAGTCAAAACGGTGCAATTCTGGATGAAATCACCGGAAGCTACGAATGTGGAACATCAAGCTACAGTAATCCGGAAATTCAAAAACTGGGTAATGACCAGCGCAAAACAAAGGTGCTTCGCTGGTAGTTCGCTGCGGATCAAATCAATCTCAGGCGGCAAAAAACCTGTTCACTGCATTTGCGACGAATTCGATATCCTCATCTTTCAGGAACTGATTGACCGGTAGCGTCAGGATACGCGCCGCCTGGCGTTCTGTTTCGGGCATGTCCCCTTCACGATAACCAAGCTCGATAGCTGCGGGCTGTAAATGAAGTGGCACTGGATAGTGTACCGCGGTCTCAATACCTTTTTCCGCCAACCAGGCTTTCAAGGCCTCTCGTCGTTCAACCTGAATGACAAAAGTATGCCAGGTATTGTGCTCAATATTGCGCTCTGGCGGAATGAAGACATGCAGGGGATCGAGTAATTCATGATAGAGGCTCGCATTGTGCCGACGACGAGCATTGACCTTGTCGAGACGGGCAAGCCGCATACTCAGAAGCGCGGCCTGAAGCGTATCCATGCGCGATACCCAACCCCATTCAAGCACGGTATCTCTGCCTTCAAGACCGTGATTGCGCATGCGCCGCAGGTTTTCCGCCAGATCACCATTGTTGGTCGTCACAAAACCGGCGTCGCCACCGGCATTCAGATTTTTCAGGGGATGGGCCGAAAAACATCCGGCATCACCAAACGTCCCGGATTTCTTGCCATCATACAGTGAGCCAATGGCCTGGGCGGCATCTTCGATCACCAACAATCCATGCTGTTTGGCCAGGTCCATAATCGGTGCCATATCAGCCACCCGACCGGTCAAATGCACGGGCATAATTGCGCGGGTATTTTGCGTGATTTCGTTGGCCACGGCTTCCGGATCAATATTCTGGTCTGGCAAGACATCCGCAAATACCGGTGTTGCCCCCAGATGGGCGATGGCAGTGGTTGAGGCCACAAAGGAGTTTGGCGGTGTGATGACTTCATCACCTGGCCCGATCCCCAGCGCCCGCATGGACATGATCAAGGCGTCAGTACCGGAATTAAGGGCCACGGCGTGTTTAACACCGCAATAGGCTGCCGCTTCTGCTTCAAAAGTTGCCACAGCCCCGCCGCCAACAAAATCACCGCGACTGAAAACCGTTTCGATACATTCCCGAACAAGCTCCCCTTCTTCCGCCCATTGGGCCGGGAAATTGACGTAGGGTACGCGCCAGGAATTTGCCATGTCTATTATTTGCCTGCGTAAAAATCGCGCACAGTCTGGATAACGATATCCAGTTGTTCGCGGTTCAGGTGCTGATCGGTAGGAAAGGTAATGATGCTTTGTGCATGACGGTCGGTTACGGGGAAATCTCCGGCCTTGTACCCCAGATGCGCCAGGCCTTCCTGTTGGTACAGAGGAATGGGGTAATGGATTTTGGCTTCCACACCTTTTTCCAGGCAATATTCATAGAGCGCATCCCGGTCTTCAGCGAACACAATATAAAGATGGAAAACCCGTTTCACATTTTCCCGGCGAGGCGGGATAGTAATCCCCGGCATATCTGCAAAGGCTGCGTCATAAACGGCAGCGTTATCGATGCGCTTTTGTGTGATGTTGTGGGTGTCGCCGATCAACCAGTTGCCAACAATGGCCTGCAAAGTATCGAGGCGTGAATTATAGCCCAACAAAGCGATTTCATCACGGTTCTGAAGACCATGGTTTCTCAGCAACCGGAGTTTGGCGGCAAGGTCATCATCATCGGTAACAATAACCCCGCCGTCCCCCCAGACATTCAGGTTTTTCAGGGGATGTAATGAAAAGCCACCTGCAATGCCCCAGGTCCCTGCCCGTTTGCCGTCGATACTGGCCAGGATACCCTGGCAGGCATCTTCAACAACTGGCAGGTTATGCCGGTCGGCAATTTCCATCAGCTTGGGCATGTCTGTTATCTCGCCGGTAAACTGAACCGGCATGATCGCCCTTGTGCGCTCGGTAATAGCGGCTTCAACCTGGCTCACATCCATGCAAAAAGTATCATCGCAATCGACAAAGACGGTTGTTGCACCGATTTCGTTAATGGCACCGACCGTCGCAATGAATGTGTTTGCTGTGGTGATGACTTCATCGCCATGACCAACACCAACGGCTTTCAGGGGAAGTTTCAAAGCATCTGTCCCGGACCCAACACCGATGGCGTGACGCGTACCGATCAAATCTGCAAAGCGACCTTCGAACTCGCTCAGCGGTGCGCCGAGGGTAAAGTCACCTGTCGGAATGAACTTCTTGATCTCTTCGAAAAGATCATCAACATTGTCAAATTGTTGCGGCAGGTAGCTGTAGCGAACACGAAATTCGGACATGATTATTCTTCTTCTTGCGATGTAATTTCGAGTTTAAAGTTCAGCCACCAACCGCTTTGATGGGCGTTGATGCAGAAACAGCGTCGCGAACGGATTGCGCCAGTTGGGGCGGCTGCAAGCCATAAATTTCCAGCAGATCATCCTGCGAGCCATATTTGTCGGTAAAGACATCGGGCACACCCAGTGTGAGAATTTGTGGGCCGCCGGCCCCAAAGGTTCCAGCCAACAAATCCGTTACCGCACTGCCAAGCCCGCCAATACGGGAATGCTCTTCAGCGACGACGACCAATGACGCCCTTTGTGCAGCCTTCATAATGGCATCTTCGTCCAACGGCTTCACTGTATGCAAATGCAAGACACTGACGTTAATACCTTCAGCCTTTAATTCGTCAGCGGCAGCAATGGCCCGGTTGGTCAGAATACCTGTCGTGATGAAGGCCACATCGCCGCCGTTCCTATATTCAATGGCCTTGCCAATTTCGAAACCATTATGATCATTCGAGATAACTTCGTCTCCACCCTTCGCCAGGCGAATATAGGATGGGCCCCGAACTTCCATGGTCGCGGGTACCAGCTTGCGCATTTCTTCTTTGTCGGACGGCGCGAAGACGGACATGTTGGGCAAGGCCCGCATGATCGCCATATCTTCCAGGGCGATATGAGTTGGGCCCAGCGGGGCATAAACCATACCACCGCCATTGGCGATCAACTTAACCGGCAAGTTATGCAGACAAAGGTCAACAGCAACCTGTTCATAACAACGGCGCGTCAGGAATGTGGCGATTGTATTTACAAAGGGGATCAGTCCGTCCATGGCCATTCCGGCGGCCATGCCGATGATATTGGCTTCGTTAATGCCTTCCATGAAAAACCGGTCTGGCATTTCTTCACGGAAGTTATCCATGGTGCCGGCACCAAGGTCCGATCCAATAAAGACGACCCGATCATCTTCCTTGGCCAATTCATAAACCATATCCAGGGCTGTGCGACGCATCAGGCGGCCTCCACTGCTTTATAGAGGGCGTCGATTTCTTCCGCCGAGATTCTTGATTTGTGGTGCCAACCCGCCTGGTGTTCGATGTGGGCGATGCCTTTGCCCTTGACCGTGTGGCAAATAACAACGCTTGGCTTGCCGGCCGTATAGGGTAGACGCTTCAGGGATTGCTGTAAGTCGGCGACATCGTGACCATCGACACTATCAACAGCAAAGCCGAAGGCCTGCCATTTGTCAGCCAAGGGTTCCAGGTCCTGCACATCGTATGTGGAACCATAGGACTGCAATTTATTGTAATCGATCAGCACTGTCAGGTTGTCCAGGCCATGTTTACCCGCACACATGGCACTTTCCCAGACACTGCCTTCATTGATTTCGCCATCACCGGTAACAACAAACACCCGACTATTGCGCTTTTGAATACGTGCGGCCAGGGCCATGCCAACACCAATACCAAGCCCATGACCCAGGGCACCAGTTGAAGCTTCGACGCCCGGCACCTTGTCCCGTTCAGGATGGCCACCAAGGATCGAATCGCGTTTGCAATAGGTTAGCAACTCCGCCTTGGGAAAAAACCCCTTGTCGGCCAGCACGGCGTATAACCCCAAGCAGCCATGGCCTTTGGATAATATGCAACGATCACGCTCAAGCCAGTTCGGCTGGTCGGCACGGAAATCCAGAACGTCGTCATAAAGCACGCGCAGGATTTCCATCAGGGATAAGGCCGATGGCAGATGCCCCCGACCGCCGCCCTCCATGGCAGCAACACAATCGTGGCGCAAATCCTTTGAGCGTTGATCAAGGGCCGGTGTTTGATACACAGGCGTTTGAATCACGGGCGTTTCAGTCAAAGCGGGGGCCATTTTCGATACTTTCTTCTACGTGGGCCAACATGCGGCGCGCTTTTTGCAATTGGCGACTACGGACAACACTGGCATCCAGTGTCCCTGCAGCAGCGACGCGGCGGGCCCAAAAATCAGGCAGGAATTCATTCAGGATAATCAGGCACCAACACAGGCCATACAACGGATATAAAGCATTGAGGCGGGCCTTGAAGGCAGCATCTGCATCGCCGTACACAGCCATGGCACCTTTGTAAAAGCGCTGGCGAAACGGTCGGGACAGAGTCATGCCCGGATGCAGCAAAAAGTCAGAAACCAGTTTGGCCGGATCATCCCAGCCGAAATATTCAAAATCAATAAAGGCAAGGCGTCCTGATTTTCGGCGCAGAGTATTATGGAAACCAAAATCAGATGGACTGAGAACCCACTGGCTTTGTCTGAGCTCAGAATTGAAATCAAGGTTAGCCCGGGCAAAGGCTGAGTGCGCCGCAGTGACCGTTGACGATCTTACGGCCGCAAAATCGTCATCAAGAAAAGAAAACAGATCTGCCATACCGTCATCAGTGGCGCGCAAGACATCGAACCGGGCCCGGCGGGATTCTATCTGTTTGACGACGGCATCTGCGGAAAGCGTTGCAGCAGATGCCAAAGGCAAACGTTCGGTTCCGTCTACGCCTCCCAAGGCCTGAAGTTCGGCAACAAACCGCAAGGCGGCGTCAACATCGATGACACTTGGTGGGTTAACCGGCGAGCCTTCAATCCATTCGTATAAGGCGCAACCGGTTTCGCGGTCATGGGCGATGACACGGGGAACGGCAGAAACATTATAACGTTCAAGAAATTCCAGGCCCCCGACTTCGGCCCCCATGCGATCACGCGGATCGTCTTCCCGGCTGCCATAGACCTTGAAGGCATAGGATCCACCGTTGGCGACATCCGCCCGGAACAGTCTGTTGTTGCCACCACCATGCGTCGCCTCAAGCTTCACAACTGGCAAGCCCAGAAGTTCGCTGGCGGTGTGCCGCGAGGCGTCGCTATCAAGCGTAGGCTGGCTGGCCAATGATGACATCAGCAATTTCTTTCCAGTGGCGACAATGTTTAACGGGCAAGCTGGATCTGGTTTGGTCCGGCGCAAACAAAACCTTCCCGGTGGATACCGGAAATCCAGGCTCAATAAAAACCTCTTCAAGATCATCAACAAAGAAGTTGCATTTCAATTCGGATATCATTTGGACTTTTTCTGACCGGCTATCGGCGAAATAAACACTTTCAGGCTTCAAACCAAATCCATCGACGGCGAAAAAATTCCTGCGCGTCATCCACGCCAGGGCGGCCTTGCGCATGTCCGTCTTAAATTCCTTACAAGCTGGAAACCTGGTTTTGTGACTAACGATAACAATTTCTATTTTGGCGTCACGGCAGGCGTTAAGAAACTCAGCTGCGCCGTCAAACAGTTGGGCTTCGTCGAGACGTGGGCCATAAGCCATGGCTTGCAGGCGTCGCCACAAATATTCACCATTTGGTCGCAAACGGAGTTGATCCCTGACGTCGCGTTTGCTGCCCGGGAACTTGGCGAACAGACCTGTTTCGACCGCCAGGTTGGCGAACAAATGGTCGTATTCCGCAAGGGTGTTATCAAAGTCGAGACCGACACGCACGGCAAACCTCGCAAGCGCGATTAAAAGGGTCTCAAGCGTAACGCCAGCTTGGTAAACAAAACCTTTCGGCGCTTCAATAAAGGGGATATTTCAGCGACAAAAGCCTGAAACAAGCCTATTTCATGCCCAGATCCTGCATGGTTTTGATGTTGTAGTAGTTTTCATTGCTCATGGGATCGGAAATCTTGCCCGCTTTGAAGGCGGCCATTAAATCCTGAACCGCATCGGCAATTGTGTGGGTCGGCACAAAACCAAGTTCATTCTTCATTTTCTCGGAAGAGACATGATAGGAGCGCAAGTCATCAGAAGGCGTTGTGACAATTTCAACGTCCTTGCCAACAACATCGCGCACCATTTCTGCGATGTCCCCAACAGTATGGTTTTCGTAACCGGCATTATAGATTTTGCCATCGATCAACTGATCATCATATTGCAGGCAGGCCAGATAGAGATCTGTCATGTCGTCAATATGAAGGTTCGGGCGTTTCTGGGTGCCGCCAAAAACTGTAATTTTACCATTTTCAACGGCATGGGCCGTCAGAATGTTTACCGTCAAATCAAGACGCAAGCGACGGGCATAACCACAAACCGTTGAAGGCCGTATTGTCAGGGTGACAAAACCCGGCTCGCGTTCTTCCTCCAGCACTTCTTCGCACATGGCCTTGAATTTGGAATAGTCGGTTAAGGGTTCAAGCGATAATTCTTCTGTGACTTCCGCTTCATCCTTGATGCCATAGACGCTGGAAGATGAGGCGTAGATAAAACGTTTTACGCCTTCGGCTTTGGCAGCCTGAACAAGGGGTCTGAAGGCATCAAAGTTGATGGATTTTCCCAGTTCCGGATCAAGATCATAGCTCGGGTCATTAGAAATACAGGCCAGATGAATGACCGCATCACACCCGGTCAGGGCGTCCTGCACCGTCTCAATGTCGCGCAAATCACCTTTGACCTGGCGCAGAGATGAATGGGCAGTGTGATCGCCGTAAACATCTTCACCTTCCCCGTACAAAAACAAGTCCAGAACGGTAACTGTATGTCCGGCATCCAGAAGTTTGGGAATAAGGTTACTGCCAACGTAACCGGCCCCGCCGGTGACCAATACATTCCAGGTTTTTGTGGTCTCACTCATGCTCTGAACCTTTTTTCAATTACTTCTCTTTTCGCTGCCTGATCGGCGGCCAAATCAACAACGGCATGGATGACGCCCAGATGGGCAATTTCAACAAAGCCGTAATCCGGTGATGGCACCCAGGCATTCAAATCACCCAGCTGGCGCAAACGATTGCCCGCTTCAAACCCGCTCAGGGTAACTACGCCAGCGCCAATTTTCCGAGCCGCTCTGGCAGCCAGAATAATATTCTCTGATTCACCCGAACTGGAAATCGCGATCAATACGTCGCCTGCCTGTCCCTGCATTTCAATCTGTTTTGAAAAGACTTCTTCGTAGGAATAGTCATTGGCATAACAGGTCAGCGCAGCAGCATCATTAAAAGCAACGGATCGGATGTGACCGTTTTTGGAAAAATCTGCGGCCATGTGGCTGGCATGCGATGCGCTGGCACCGTTACCGACAAACATAACCTTGTTCCCGGCAATATGTGCGTCGCGGCATTTGGCAATTGTCATATCGATAAAGTCTTCGATATCAACCGTTGAGCCCTCACCGTCGGTAATCTCAACCGACATCAGCATACGAGCCGCTTCAGCAAAATACTCTGTCGCACTACGTTTCATATCGTCCTCTATTTCAATAAAGCGGTGAGGAACTTGACCAGGGGAACCTTGCCGACCGATTGCCGGTGACCAACAATTCCGACTTTCAAGGCGCCAACGGCATTGCCAATAAAGCCGGCGATTTCCATGGGAACGCCACTGGCAATGATTGGCGCGGTAATGGCCAAGAATGCATCCCCTGCACCCACCGTATCAACGACCTGTCGGGTAAAGGCGGGTACGCGGCTGACGCCCTTGCCGGGTTCGTAGACAACCGAGCCATTCTCGCCATGTGTCACCGCAAAATTTCGGCAATCAATATGACGTCTGAGATCATCTTCTATCAAAACACCCAAATCAGAAAACTGATCGCCTGTCGCCAAGCGCGCTTCCGGTGCATCAATCGAGATATAGTCAGCTTCTTTATATTTGGTGATCAAATTAAAGCCATGGTTGGCACTGTTCGACTGGGCATTCACCGCAAGGAACTTCGCTTTACTGGTCACTTTATCAATTGCCTTGCGTGTCATCAGACCGTGGCCAAAATCGGTGACGATAACCACGTCATACTTTGGTGCCTGCTCTTCAATCAGTTTGCAGAATTCACTTTCTGAATGGCCGGACAGCGGGGTATCGTCAAAGTGATAAACTTCGAACAGTTTGCGCATGTGGCCGGGGTCAACGAACCGGCATTTGCGGGTTGTTGGCACACCGCGCCGGTAAACAAAGCTGGCGCTGACATTCTCGTTCAAACTTTCGCGGATCAGGCTTTCATAACTGTCCCGCCGTCCCAGACAGGTCAGAACTTCCACTTGTTTACAAAAGCTTGAAAGGTGATTGGCAGCGGCAACAACACCACCGGCAAAGACTTCACGACCATCGAACCGGCTGGCAATAATATTTTCCTTGGCCGATTTCCCCATAGGCACGGTATATTGGTATTCATCAATGATGGCATCGCCGACGACCAGAACCTTGAGGTCAGCTATTTTGTCGACAGCTGCGAGGGCCAATTCGAGCAAATTCTCGTTACGCTTTTCATCCAGGTAAGACTGAACTTCCGGATCGAAACGGGCAAAATGTTCGTTTATTAAAGAAGACGATGAAAAAGTGATGTCTTCGGTAAAGACAACCTTGCCGCCGTGGGCCTCAACGGTCTGACGCTCCAGATCAATGCCGCCGGTCACATCTTCGTCTGAATCTGCGTAATCCTGACCTTTTACATAGGCGTCAGGCTTGATGATTTCGATGACTTGTTCGGCTGTCGGGAAAAAACTGATCCCGGCCCAGTCAATACATTCCATCGCTGCCAGCATTTCAGCCCTGATCTGGTCATGAAACACCGGTCGGTCTGGTCCTTTGTTGACATGTTCATCCGCCGTGCAAGTCACAATAAGGATATCGCCTTCTCGGGCGGCGGCTTCCAGATGGCGTACATGGCCCAGGTGCACCAGGTCAAAAACACCGTGTGCCAGTACGACCGAGCGCCCGGCAGCACGAGCCTTCGCCGCGATGGCAGCCAGTTCGTCAATGGTCTTTATCTTGTCGCGGGCTTGAGAGCGAACAAGCGACGGCAGCGGTGTAACGTTGGGTACAGGTCTCAATGTCATTATTCTGGTTCTGTCAGGCGCAGTGCCTGGCATCCTCTTTTGTCCGCATCAAATTGCGATAAATGTCAAATCCAGCTTCAAATTGATCACGGCTGAGAATCACGATCCGTTAGCCATGTTGGTTAAATCACAAACAAGCAACGCAAGATTGATACCAGATAAGTTACTCACTATCGGAAATCACTACAATTAGCGAAAAACTTTTCCGACACTACCTGATCCAGGGCACTTTAGCGCCAGCTGTTTAAGATCAGGTAAATCCAACATGCGGTCTTACAAATTAAATTCGAAGATTACGGCCGATTGACCAGAACTAGCACGGTTATTGCAGCAATCCAGGCAACCAATGCCCTTAATGGACAAATTACAGGCATTTTGCGCTCCACACCGGCAGAAATTGCCGGGTTGGAGGGTCAAGTGATCAGGAACCAGGAAAATGTTGCCGCTTTCGAGCACCAGTGAAACACCAAAGTATGTAATACCGACATTCGATTTCAATTCGTTGTCGAGCTTTTACACGACTGGTGCGTTCATGGGCACATCCAAGCACGCGGATAAACTGGCCTCTGGTGCCCTGAAAGATATTCTGGATATCGATACCAAGACCCCTATTCCGCCGTGGATGTTGGCCCGACAAAAAACCGGCACCATCGAGGAGCGCGTCTTCTCAGGCAAGGATGTCATTGATCTAACCGATCCCCTGTTTGACCGCGATGACGTCGATGATGATTACAAAAACCTGTTTGCCGTCTACAAAGGCCTGGCGAAGCTTGAAGAGCTAACTGAGTACGCAACAACGTCTGCAGGCAATGCCATGTCGACATTGCTTGAGCGCCAGTACTCGCGATATCTGACAGAAATCAAGGATTTTGTGAACAAAACTGATTTCAGCAACGTCAACCTGGTTGCTGAACTGAAGTCTGACGTGCTGAAATCCAATATCTCAATTCCACCGGCCTCTGATGATACTGCCTTCCGTGGCAATCATATTGCGACAACTCGTGACAGCGCCGTTCCGGAACTGACAGCCTCTGACGCCTTCACGGTTTCAGTTACCCTCAACAGTATTACCACAGATGTCACCGTCAATTTATCTGACGCCGCCAGCCTGTCTCTGGATGACATTACAACCCAAATCAATTCAGACCTGAGCGCTGCCGGGTTTTCCACCAACTTTGCTGTCCACCGCGAATCCGAAACCTCATATGGGCTTGAGGCCAACATTGGCAGTGGTGAGACCGTGTCGCTGGCCCATGCGGCAGCAGCCAAATCAAGCTCAGTTTATGTTACGGGTCGAAGCGGTAGTGGTGATCTGGCAAATGGTTTCTTGCTGAAGGTCGATGACCTGGCTGCCGCAGATCCAAATCAGGTATTTTACCAAAATATTGACAGTAACTACGATGGCGAATTCCATGGCGAAAGCGCCAACGGTGTCGCGACAGATTCTCAAGGCAATGTTTATGTTGTCGGCACGACTTCTGGCGACATGGAAGGCCAGATCAACGTCGACGGCTCCGATATATTCTTGCAGAAATACGATGCCAGTGGCGCTCTGCTTTTTTCGAGAATGCTGGGCTCAAACCAATCAGCAGGTGGTTTCTCAGTTGCCGTTGATGCCAGCGACAATGTTGTTATTGCCGGCCAGACAGGCGGTTCCCTCTCGGCGGCGGCTCTTGATTTCGGGACTGACAACTTCATTTCCAAATTTGACTCCGAAGGTGAAGAACTGTGGACCCGCCAGTTGGGTCCCTACGCCATGGATGCGGCGCTGGATATCTCTTTTGACACCAGCGGCAATATATATGCTGCGGGTATTACTGAAGGTGCCATGGCGTCAGACCAGACCTACAGCGGCGGCACAGACGCCTATATTGCCAAGCTGGACACCGATGGCACACTGGCCTTCAACCAACAGTTTTCAAGCGCTGGCGATGAGACAGCGAAAGCTATCACCGTAAATTCTTCTGGCGATATTTTTGTCACCGGTATGGCCGACGCCGATGGCTACCTGCGTAAATATGATAGCGCCGGTTCGCTGACCTATGACCAAAGCCTGGGCACAGTAGGCTCGGACGGGGACATTACCGGGATTGCTCTGGACAGCAACGGCGACCCGTTTATTTCCGGCTTCACATCCAGCGCCACCCTGGCGGCCTCGGTTGTTAATGCCCACAGTGGCGGCACGGATGGATTTGTGCTTTCTGTCGATGATACCGGCGCCAGTGCCTCGGTGAATTTTGTCTCTTATGTGGGCACGACAGATACCGACAAAAACTTCGGCATCGCCATTGATACCACCACCGATGACGTCTATGTCACCGGCAGCACGACCGGCACCCTGACAGGCGAGACCCAGTCCAGCAGTCTGGACGGTCACATGGCCAAATTTAATTCAACAGGCACTCTTCAATATACCCACCAGTTCGGTGGTGGCATGACCCACCAGGGATATGACATCGCTTTTGATGCGGATGGCTCGAACACGCTTTCCAAGCTTGGCCTTCCCGGCGGTCCAATCCCGGTCGAAAACTCTCTGACTGTTGGTGCCCGGACAACCGTTCGAGATGCCCAGACATTTTTTATCGGCGTCAATGGAACAGAATCCAAAGTGACCATTGATCAGGACGACACCTTTGGTTATCTGACGTTCAAAATTAATTCGGTCCTTGGTATTCAGGGACGTGCTTCCTTGACTGACGGAATCGACGAGCGTGTCTTCCAGATCGAAGCATTGAACGGCAACAAGATTACGATTTCCTCAGGTACATCTAATTTCAACGCCCTGCCTGGTCTGGGCCTGAAAGAAGCCACATTATTTGGCAAATTTGAAGAAGGCGACCGGATCGGTGAATTGTCGGCAGATCAAATGGCATTTGCCTTGGGTCTGGTCGGTGATATCGATCTTTCAACCACTGACAAGGCCACCGAAGCCCTGACTTTGGCATCGAACGCCATGCGCGAGATCGAGAAAGCCCACAAGTTCATCAAAGATGGACCAGAAGACGAAAATGCCTTCAAGTCCAAGGGGTCTGCCTCAGCTTATACCCTTAGCCGGGTCGCCTATTATCAAGGTGCTTTAGCGGCCATGTCATCCATGACCATCCAGCCTTTGAAGAGCACATCAGCTTAAAGTCTGCTTTTCTCAGGTCTCAAACGGTCCAAAACCCTAATATTTTGAAATTTATTTGTTATATTTCAATAGCTTATAAATAAAACGTTTGGGTCCCCAACAATTTGATTGCCCCCGTGTTCTCACGGGCCTAGAATTCCTCTCGATAATTGGGGGATTAACCCGTCAACGCGTGTTTGCGCGTGACAACTGGAGAATACAGGGATGAAAGATAGTTTGGTCGCAGGCCTGAGTGTGACGCGCAATTTCACCGTCGACAAGGCGCGTACAATCGACTTCATGGGCGAAGACCTTCGCATTTATGCCACGCCGGAACTGATCCGGGACATTGAACAGACTTGCCGCGATTTACTGGTCGAACATTGTGACGAGGGTGAAGACAGTGTCGGCACCCATGTTTCTGTCGCCCACACCGCCGCCACCCCCATGGGCATGGACGTCGAGATTACCGCCACAGTTGCCAAAGTTGAAGGCAGACTTGTGACGCTGGAAGTAACGGCGTCAGATAATATTGAGGAATGCGGCAAGGGCAAGCACACCCGTTTTGTCGTCGATATGGCCAAAACAGGTGAACGCCTGGCAGCCAAAGTAGCCAAGGCCAACCTTTAAATGATCCAAATCGTTGGCAGCCTGACAGCGCCTTTTGGGGTGTGCACCAGGTTGCCAACCAATTTTCTTAACCGACCACTTCTTAACCGATAACAAGGATAGTCCGATGACGGATGTCTCCAACACCCCAGACGCAAACGCTGCAAAAGCAACAGAAACCGTCGCAGCTACTGGCGACAACAGCCGTAAAAAAGTTCCGGTCTATTGCTATCAGTGTGTTGCCGGACCGGACCTTTTGAAGGTGGAAGTCGAAAACGGCGTCGCCATGCGTGTTGAGAGTAATTTTGACATCACCGGAGAGCATCCAGGTGGTGGTCGGGTCTGCGTCAAAGCTTATGGCTTGGTGCAAAAAACCTATAACCCAAACCGTATCCAACAGCCCATGAAGCGGACCAATCCGAAAAAAGGCCGCGAAGAAGACCCCGGCTTTGTGCCGATTTCCTGGGACGAAGCCCTGGATATCGTGGCGGATCGCATGAAGGAAATGCGGGCCAAGGGTTTAAGAGATGGAAGTGGGTTTCCCCGCCTTGCCATGACCACAGGTGGTGGTGGCACACCGGTTCAATATATGGGTTCATGGCCGGCATTTCTGTCTGCCTGGGGGGCCATTGATCAAGGATATGGTGCAGGTCAGGGTGTGAAATGTTATCACTCGGAGCATCTTTATGGTGAGTTATGGCATCGGGCCTTCACCATTTCGCAAGACACCCCCTATACCGAATACATAATCAATTGCGGTCATAATATTGAGGCTGCCAGTGGCCCGGCCGGTGTCTGGCGGGAAGCAAATGCGCGCGAACGCGGCATTAAACGTGTTCAGGTCGAACCGCACCTGTCTGTTACCGGTGCCCTGTCCGCCGAATGGGTCCCCATCAGGCCCAAAACAGATGCTGCTTTTCTCTATGCCCTGATCCACCGCATTATTGTGGAGCGAGACTGGGAAGAAATTTGCGACATCCCCTTTCTGGGCGATGATACAAATTCACCCTATCTGGTTGGTCCTAACGGTTATTTTCTGCGTGATCCCCAAAGCCGCAAGCCCTTGATCTGGGACCTCAGCGACAATTGTGCCAAACCATATGATGCCCTGATCAATAAACCGGCTCTTGGCGGCACCTATACTGTGACAGGTGTTGAAGAAGGCGCTGACGATCAAGAATGGTCGCACACCAACATCGAAGCTGGCACATCATTTCAAAAACTGATTGACCATGTAACGCCTTACAGCCCGGAATGGGCCGCGGAAACCTGTGATATTCCGGCGGAAAACATTCGCCGTATTGCCGACGAATTTGTCGCCCATGCCCGCATTGGCGAGACGATCGAAATTGATGGTGAAACCCTGCCTTTCAGGCCGGTTTCAATCATGCTGGGCAAATCGGTGAACAATGGCTGGGGCGGCTATAACTGCTGCTGGGCCAGAACAGTTCTGTGCACGCTTGTTGGGGCGCTGGAAGTTCCAGGTGGTACATTGGGTACAGCCGTCAAGCTGAACCGCCCGGCCGATAACCGCAAGAAATCCGCTACTCCGGGTCCTGATGGCTTCATGCATTACCCCTTCAACGAAACCTCGAAAGAAGGCTGGCAGAAGGATCCGAAAATCCGCAACGGCTACAACACATTGGTGCCATTGGCGGCTGACTCTCCGTGGTCGGCTGCACTGGGCCCGGCACACCTGCCGTGGTTGTTCCAGAAAAAACAGCCGGAAAACTGGCCCAAGCAAACCAATCCCGACATGTGGATTTGTTATCGCACCAACCCGTCCATTTCACACTGGAACGGGCCGGAAATCGCCAAACGTATTGCTGAATTTCCCTTCGTCGTCGCCTTTGCTTACACAGACGATGAAACCAATCACTTTGCAGATGTCTTGTTGCCGGAAGCGACCGACCTTGAAGGCATGCAGCTGATCCGCATTGGCGGCACCAAGTTTGTGCAACAATATTGGGAACACCATGGCTGGGCGATCCGCCAACCTGTGGCTGATCTTGTTACAGACGTCATGGACATGACCGATATCGCCACGGAACTGGCAACACGTGTCGGCATTCTGGAAGAATATAACTCGGCCATTAACCGTGGTGCGGCAGGCATGCGCCTGAAGAATGACAAGTTTGATTACAGTCTGGACCCGACCGTACCGCACACCCGCGAAGAGATTTGGGATTCTGTTTCCAAAGCCGCCAGTCACGATCTATCGAATGGCGAAGAGGTTCATGACCTTGAGTGGTTCAAGGAAAACAGCCACATGCTGGCACCGTTCTCGCAACTGGAATGGTATCTGTACCCGGCGCTCAAAAAGCAGGGCCTGCGGTTCGAGCTGCCCTATCAGGAACGTATCAAACGCCATGGCACGCAGCTGTCCAATCGCCTGCACGAAAACGGCATTAAATGGTGGGACAGTCAGCTGGAGGAATACGAGCCTTTGCCATCGTGGGAGCCTTTCCCGGAGATTTGGCAGAACTATGCCAAGGAAGTCGGCAAGAACCCGGACGACTATCAGTTCTGGGCATTGACCGCACGCTCCATGCAATATTCATGGGGGGCCAATGTGGGCCTGCCGTTGATCAAAGAAGTTGCTGATAACGTTGCCGGACATAAAGGCGTCATCATGAACCGGGAAGCTGGCAAAAAGCTGGGCCTGGAAGACGGTGACCCCATTGTGCTGGAAAGCCCGACGGGCACCTCGGAAGGCTATGCCGTCTTCAAGGCAGGCATCCGGCCCGATACCATTTTGATGATTGGCCAGTTTGATCACTGGAAGCAACCAGTGGCCAAGGACTTCAAGCTCGCCAGCCTGAATTCATTATCCGATATCTCGCTGTCTTTGACAGATGGTACAGGTTCGGGTGCTGATCTTGTTCGCGTAAAAATAACCAGGGGCAAAGGTCCAAAGCGGGATTTGACATGAGTTTGAACAACACCACCTCGCCAAACATCGACCCCGCCAAACGCTGGGGCATGATCGTTGATCTGAACCGTTGTGTCGGTTGCCAAACCTGCACCATTGCCTGCAAACACGCCAATGACACCCCGCCCGAAGTTCAGTGGCGGCGGGTGCTGGATGTGGAACTGGGCAGCTTCCCCGATGTGCAACGCCTGTTCATGGTGACCGGCTGCCAGCATTGTGAAGAACCACCTTGCGTGCCCGTTTGCCCAACAGGTGCCACAGCCCAGCGCGCCGATGGTTTGGTGACGATGGATTATGACCTGTGCATTGGTTGTTCCTATTGTGCCGTTTCCTGCCCCTATCAGGCGCGCACGATTGTGCACGAAATGAAGGGCTATTACGGCAAAGAGATGACCCGCCAGGAGAAAGCTACGGCCCATCCCGAACGGGTTAGCGTCATGTCCAAATGTACTTTCTGTGTCAGTCGCATCGACGAGGCCGCGGAAACAGGTCAGACGCCAGGTGTTGACCTGCTGGTGACACCGGCTTGTGCTGCTTCATGTATCGCCCAGGCCTTGCATTTTGGTGACTTCAACAATCCGGGTGGGATCCCCGGGTACCGAGCTCGA
>JGI24921J38492_100914_pt1 | contig 33707 bp, 45 predicted proteins | sample LinPFosmplate9_FD_38492 | JGI IMG/M metagenome (IMG submission 38492)
TGCAGGTCGACTCTAGAGGATCCCACCCAACTTTTGGAGCTTAAAAACGATCTCTCGAAGGGTAAAGAATATCGAGATGTATCTTGTATGTCGTGGTTTAGAGAAGAAGAACAATAAGAAAGTATGTTCAAGAGTTGGTGTGCGACTCAAAAATTTAATAATGCAACCAATCTATCACATGTGCTCATGGACGGTGGTGTCCTTTCCGTGCCATTTGATAAATTGAACGCCTTCTATGAGAAGTACATAGAAGCGGTGAACCAAGGTGAAAAGTTATTCGTCGTGGAACAGAAGAGTAAGACGTATAACTTCTTTGTTGACCTGGATTACAAAGGTGATGAATCACTCACGATTGAAGAAATCAAAGATATTTGTAAAGTCATTTGTGATAAAGTGAAAAGACATGGTGGTAAAGAATGTCTCATATCTGTCGCACCACCTAAAAGGAGTGGTACAAAAATGAAAACAGGTGTACACCTAAATTGGCCGGGTCTCGTAGTAGATCAAGCTTCGGCCATCGCACTCAGGGAACACATTCTGATATCACTCACCAGGGCGAAGGGTTCTTATAATTGGAGTGATATTGTGGATGCCGCAGTCTATGGGAGTGTTTCTAGACAGGCGAAAGGAAGTGGATTTCGTATGCCGTGGTCACTCAAGCTAGTTAAACACGATGCTTGTGGGGGACAGGGGTGTGAAGGGTGTAAATTCAAACGGAAGATTGAACAACTCGCTTATTTACCCGTATTTGTATATAAAAATGGACCCCTGAGTACACTATTGAATATCAGCCAGAACCCAGATGTTGATGTTTTGAAAATGTCAGCAGTCAGAACAGATGAACCCCAGAATACAGTGATTGACAATCCTTCAGTCAAGGTAAAAGAGGAAGGTTCGTTCTCGTTAGCACAGACCAAAGATGAAATTCAAAATGAAGAGTTAAAGTCCATGCTAGAAGCCTTCGTGAGAAAGAACATGGAGGGACAGGATCATTCCATAATTACAAAGATGTTTAAGCATAACGATACCTATCTCGTTTCGACGACATCTAAATACTGTGAGAATTTGAAAAGAGAACATGGATCTAATCATATTTGGTTTTTCGTCAGTGGAAAGGTTATTGCACAGAAATGCTTTTGTCGATGCGAAACACTTCATGGAAGGAGGGATGGTTTTTGTAAAGATTTCTATGGTCGAAAATACCATCTCCCACCTTCAATCACTGATAAATTATACCCTAAAAAGGAGGATATTAAAAAATGTCCAGAAATCAAGAAATTTGTAGAGAAACCCAAACCTAATCACAGCGTTGCGAAAGAAAAGGTGGAGTCGTACATACGCAAGTGGATAAAAGGTCAGGAGAATACACAGGTGGTGAGCGTAAATAAGGGTGTCATACTCACGACATCAAACTTTTGTGAGACGATCAACGGTGAACACAAAGATGTCAACATGTCCTATATAGTAAAAAAGAATCAAATAAGCCAAAAATGCCCATTATGTAAACGAAACAAGTCTAGGATCCATACATTAACTCCTGATGTGTTAAAAGTACTTAAACAATAATACAGTACATATACAAATGCTTAGGCGTTCGAGAAGAGTGATTAGAAAGCCAGTTCTTTATCAGCCTGTTGAGACTGTTCTTGAAGATGATTACGCGGCGAATGAATATGATTCGGATCTAGATTCGGATACTGATATCGATACCGACGACGAATGTGTATCAGACGACGACTTTGAAGAAGAAGACGATGCTGATGATAATGGCAACCTCAAAGATTTTATCGTAGATGATGAAAGTGAAAGTGAGGAAGAAGACGCTTAAAAAAAACGAGAGCTATAATAGAAAATGGAAACCGATATAGGAAATCCCATTGAATATAACCCAACCTTAGACGAACAGGAGAAGAATGAAGATAATAAACAAGAAGAACAATATTATTTTCACCCGTCTGAAATGACATACGCACCACCACCGGCTCCACCACCTCCCACAGAAGGCATGGATATATTCAAGAGTATCGATAAATCGACATGGATTATCGCATTCGCAGTATTTTTACTTGGATTTTTTATGGGGAAAACCATGCAACCAGTGATCCTCAGGTACAGTTGAGTACGCTACAAATGTGCCTATCTCACCATAAATTGGTTTATTTTTCCCAGATTGATCCTTCTTTATCAGTTGAGTAGGATACCTAGGAATGATAAATGCATCATCTGTATCTTCAACGAACCCGTCAGTGGTTGAAACCTTTGCCTTTTTTACTTTTTTAACAACTCTTTTGTTTTTTGAATTCCAATTCGGTTCAAAAAACAAAATAAAGAACGCACTGACCAAAATGGTAGTGATTAGTATATTGAACATTATGTTTTAGTATATATGAATATTATTTACGCCGAGGCTTCCTCGGGTTCCTCTTCCTTCACATCTTCAAGCTCTCGCTGTTTCTTGCGTTCCTCAACCTCGGCGGCGACAATCACATTCGCCTCCTTCACGAGTTCTTCCATTGGTGTATCTGGCTTCTCCTTCTTGAGACGCTCGAGAACATCAGCGGGGTGGGAAATGGGTGCCTCATCTGGTTTGGTGTAAAACTGAGAGTTTTCATCACCTGGAGCGTACGCCACCTTATCCTTCATCATACCCTGCTTACGCTCACTAAACATACGGGCAGCCTGTGCCTGGTTATCCTTGTACCCAGACATAATCTCTTCGAGCTTCTCGTTGTTGTAGTGTACATCTTCAATCTTCGAAGAATCTGGTGGGATGAGAAGCCACTTGTACATGTCTACGACATAGATGTCGAAGGTTGTATCCTCCTTCTGAAGGCGCTTAGCGTGATTGGCCGCCTCGTCACGAGTAGCGAATGCACCACGAATCTTGATACCAAATTTATCATTCTTTTGGGGAGCCTCGGGTCCAACGATAGAGAGACAAGCGAAGACCTGTCCGGGGACTGTAGTGTAATCGGTTTCCAGAGACATTATATTTATGTAAGGCGTCAAAACTTTAAGCTACGAAACCTAAGTCATTTAAAAGAGTGAAGAGTATAAGAATTATGGAAGAAATTCGTAAAAATCATAATGATGCGAAAAGAGAACTCATACAGAGTGTCACCGTGAACAGTCAACATATACTCGATGTTGGGTGTGGTTTTGGTGGAGATCTTCAAAAATGGCACAAGTGTGGTGCCAACATAAACATGTGTGATCCCGAACCAGAAGCACTGGTCGAAGCGCGTTCCCGGGCTAAAAATATGCACATGCGCGTAAATTTTTACGAGGGTGATATACGCGCGTGTCCTAAAAGAAAGTTTGATATAGTGTGTTTCAATTTTTCGTTACACTATATATTCGCATCCAGGGATCTCTTTTTTAGTTCGATACACGAAATTAAGAAACGAGTTAAACCAGGTGGGCGTCTCATAGGTATTATCCCAGATTCTGAGAAAATTCTATTCAAAACACCTTATTTGGACGACGCGGGAAACTTTTTTAAACTCAAACACCACGGTGACGGTGGATTTGGTGAAAAGTTATTTGTAAATCTGGTGGACACACCGTTTTATGCGGATGGACCAAGATCAGAACCAGTAGCATACAAGGATCTTTTGGTCACACATTTAGAAGAGTTGGGGTTTAGATTACAATTTTGGGAAGGACTGAAAGGAAATCCAATCTCAGAATTGTATAGCAAATTTATCTTTGTCTATAATAGATGATATTGTTTCTTATTTTACTTTTAGTCAATGCTTATATACTACACACCACTACAGAACCCAGGGAATTTACTGAAGTCAAGGAAAAGTACAAGACTCTCAGAGATCATTTGCGTGAAACAAACAATGAGAAGTTTCATATGCTCGTAAGACCCATACCCATCACAGGTCGTAAAGTGATGACAGATTCAGTAGGATTCAATGTCAATAAAGGCTCCGAAATCACAATATGTCTCGATGGTAGTACGAATGAAATCTTTCATGTTCTCATACATGAACTGGCACATTCCACCGTCCAGGAGTATTCACACTCGGAACAATTTTGGGCCAATTACAACGAACTCATGGAAATCTGTATACAGATAGGAATTTACCAAAAGATCATAGAAAAGACTGAATTTTGTGGTCAGCATGTCCAGGATAAATAATCTCATTTTATAGTAAATGAAAACACCACTTAACGTTTTACTCACTGCGATTGTCTATTGGTTCATCGTATTCGCCATCACTCGTGTGCCAGCGTACTCTAAAAACTACTATGTCAATCTCGCATTCCTGACAATTGTCATACCAAACACGATCCGAATGATAATGAGTTCCCAGCGTCTTCCCCAACTTCATGTTGATCGCGGTTTCTTCTTGACTTCCACTGTCTTTGCTTTCATTCTCACCTATCTCATGAATAAGGTTTGGAAGCCCACTGAAGAAGCGCTCAAGGATCCCACGGTTAATAATACTAAAAAGCTTCAGTTAAGTACCTTGTTACTACTGACCTTTGGGGCCGGTGCGTTAATAACGTACTACACTGGTGTAGATAACTCTATATATAGTAATATGGGATGGCAGACTGGAGCCGCCGCTTAAGGCTTCACGACGTAATCCTTGACGATGTAAAAAGCAATAGCAGCAACTACACCCGTAGATGCTAAACCAACAACACTTCTACCCCCTTGTTCGTTAAGGAACTTGGGGATAGAGGTCGCGAGCTTATCTTGAATGGGCTTACTGACAGAAATGGCTGCACACAAACCAGCGAGTAGAGCGATGACATGGTCATCCGTGAGGTTGAGTGGGTACTTGTTAGCGGGTTTTTGATCCTGGGCCTGTGCGGGTGCGGCATACATACCCTGAGGTTGCGCGGCAGCCATCTGAACACCCTGCATCTTGGGCTCTTCACTCATCATAGGTGGTTCCATCATAATATCATTAATGGGGGTAGAATCCATTGTCTCTTTATGTTGACTCACATTTTTTTCAGATGCAAAAGACGTGGATGGATTGTCGCGTAAGGGGACCATCCCTTCCCCGTCGTCTGACAAATTAAGGGTATTGACCTGTCCAGATGACATTTAATATACTCGCATGTTTTTCATGAAACTATAGGACGCAATTATTTTCGCTTTGTGACGGTTATAGCTGTTTTCCTATTGGCCTTTTTAGCGTCCTGTTCCTTCTGGTCAGCGTGCTTTGAATTATACATCTTCTTATGCATTCCCCATAATTGAGAACTTCCAACTTTGAAATTCTTCCTGACAGTTGCCTTGTACCAAAACACACAATCTTGAATCCTGTTAGACTTCACAGTATTGTCTAACACGAGACATTCATAATTTTCTGTACAGGCATCCATAACCTTACAGAACATATCGAAAGAAGGGAAGATACCAAAAAAGGATTTGTAAAGTTTCTCTCTATTTTGTATGATGTTCTCCCTGAGAATGAACACATAATCAACATTAGCGCGAAGAGCTGGGGGCAAATCCATGACATATTGCATTGTCAACATAAAGAAGATTTTCCAGTGACGACCGTTCATAAAACACTGTCGAATACACGTATCTTTTAGAAACTTTGAGTCGTACATACAGTCATCCAGAAGCATAAAGGCTCCACAATTCTGTTTTCCTGCACCCACCAACTTCCTCTGTCGTGCCATTACACGTTCGATCGCATCTTTATCATAGTCACCATAAATGAAGAGATCAGGAATGAACTCGGAATAAAAATGATTACCCTCCTCTGTCCCCGAAAGAACAATACCCGCTGGGAGATGTTTCTTATGATACATTATATCCTTCACGAGGGTCGACTTACCTGTATTGCGCTTACCGATAAATACAATGACCTTATCATCTGCAATTGATTCAGGCTTGAACTTTTTCAATTGAAGATTCATTCTATTGTATCGTATCGTTTTATTTAACAAAATTTTACTCATATACAGTAGGAATGGCTGGTCGTCTGAGACTTGCCGCCACAGGTGTTCAGGATCAGTGGTTGACAGGTGAACCACAGTTCTCGTATTTCCTGATGAATTTCAAAAAACACACGAAGTTTGCTATAGATACGATAGAGAGTCAGTTTGATGGTAAGATAGACTTTGGTGAAATCCTCGAGTGTAGTGTTCCAAATGATAAAGGTGATTTGATTCGTAATATGACCCTGAAGGTTACACTCAGTGATCCCACCCCTGATTCAGCAGGTCATAACGACACCGTCTGGTCTCCTTCAATTATGACACATCTCATAGAATATGCTGAATTAGTTATTGGTGGGCAAATTATTGAACGAATTACGGGAGAGTACATTTACTTACATCAGCAGCTCAATAACACAAATGATGATATTGAACAAACTCTTTACTTCTTAAATGGGCATGGGAATATCCTGAGTTACCAAGGAGAATACACCTACTTCTTGGATTTACCCTTTTATTTTTACAGAAACCCAACCCTCGCCATTCCAACATGTGCACTTACTAAACAACTCGTAGAAGTTCGAATTAAGACTCGACCATTGACTGAACTCATATACGGTGGTAAAGGTCTTTACGGAGCCTCATACGAACAGGATATTTCTGGAACGATCAATAAGTTTTCTCTTGACACTGAATTTGTGTATGTGACCCCCGATGAAAGTAACTTTCTCAAGTCAAACCCCATAGATTATATAATCACACAAGTACAGGTGTCCAATTTTAAGATGAAACCCAATGAAAATGAAAAGGATGTGTTACTCAAATTTTCACACCCAGTGAAGGAGATGTTTTTTGTATCACAATCTGAAGAATCTGTACAGAATAACTACCCAAATGAATACAATACAATCACAAATGTTGAATTACGATTTAATAATGAAGTTGTTTTCAATCGAGATGAAAAGTTTTTAGCGTATGAACAATCTTTGAAACATCATATTAACTCACCCCTCGATAAACAATATAATCTAGGAGGTATTTTTTCAGATCAATCATTTACATTCGGACCATCTAAGTTTGGGATGTATTCCTTTTCATTGAAACCCGAGGTACATTATCCAACTGGTCAAGTAAACATGAGTCGTATAGCACATAAACTCTTGAGAATCAAAATTAATCCACTGAACACCACAGACTCAAATAATACACGAGTATACGCAGTAAACTATAACGTGTTAAGGATACAGAGTGGTTTAGCGGGATTAATATTTTAGGTGGATATAATAGGAATGGCTGGTAAACTCCAATTGGAAGCAACTGGACCACAAGAAAAGTATTTCACGATAAACCCAGACTACACATACTTTTTAGAAAAATTCAAAAAACATTCCAATTTTTCGAGGCAGTATGTAGACATAGACCCTGAAAGTGAAGCGGCATTCGGGAGAAAGGTACGATTCAAAATTCCACAGAACGAAGGAGATCTTTTACAGACAGTATCCCTTAAGTGTAAACTTCCACAACTCGATCAGAACATGGTATATATCGAGTCTGTGGGACACGCTCTCATTGAGCATGTAGATTTAATCATGGGTGGAAAGGTCATAGAGAGGATCACGAGTGATTATCTTCAGATTTACTCGGAACAGTTTATGACGCAGACAAAGCAAAAGGCGCTCGAACAACTCGTAGGTAAATACCCATTGAGAACTACATTCAAGAGAGTTTCCGAGGTTGAAGGTAATAGTGGAATCATCATACATAATACACTTGGTTTAGATACAGACGAAGAATTTTTGGTGGACATACCATTTTATTTCTATAATCACCCAGAATTGGCTGTACCCATGTGTGCCATGAAACATCAAGAAGTTGAGGTTGAATTCAAGTTGAGGAGTGTTGAAGACTTAGTTGTTCATATAACAGGGAGTCGTACCAACTTACCTAGTGTTCTCGAATCTCTTAAACCCAAGATCAAGGAGTTTTCACTTTGTACAGAAGTAGTATTCCTAGACTCAGTCGAGCGGATAGAGATGCAAAAGTTATCACGAGATTATCTCATCACACAAGTTCAGCAGAATACATTCGAAGTTGGTGTAGATACAAATAAAGGGTCGTTTAAACTTGATTTTTTCAATCCAGTGAAAGAGCTCCATTTTGTCATTCAGCGCCACGGTAGTAATGTAAACGCAGCTGATACAACTCTCCAGGGGAACTTCGTAACTCCATTCGACTATGATAACACATCAAATGTTGAAAACGGTAAATTGATTCTGTATGAAAATTTAGATCATCTCACGTTACAGTTTGATGGTGAAGATATAATCACGAAGGATACAGGGAATGTCATATTTTTGAAGGCAATCCAGGGAGCTATTCATCATTCAAAAACACAACTCATCAGGCGATTCTATTCGTACAGTTTCGCATTACAACCGGAAGAATGGTACCCGACCGGTCAAATAAATTTCAACTTGATAAAAGAGCCAATTCTAAACCTGAGTATGACATCATGTCCAGATTTCGCACGACAAATTCGTGTGTACGCCACAAGTTATAACGTCTTAAGAGTGTGTGGGGGAAAATCCGAAACACTTTTTAATTATAAGTATTAAATAGAATGAAGACTGGATTCGATAACGATGTCCAATTAGCCAATAAACAGGCGGAAGACTATATGAAGGCCATGGTTGATATTGTCATGCCAGTTCTTGAGCAGAGTATAGTAATTGCTGCAGAGTATTCTAAAGCTTGTGGAAGAAATGTAATTCTTTCAGAAGATGTGGAATACGCATCTAGGTATTGTGCGATGCATAAGGTTGGTCAGACGACAGGTAGTTTGTTCCCTGAGGTCTATGACGAAGATGATTCTGATGGAGAGGATTTCGAGGTTGTTCCAGATAATGAATTACCTACATTTGAGCGTTACTCAGGAAACGATCCTAGGTACATTCAGGTGAACCAGGCGTATGATAGATGGGATGCATGGGAACCGCGCAATCCAGCTGAGCAAATCTTAAAAAAGGCTATTAATAAGAATGACACTATGGGAACCTGATGGTTGGAATTTTTCAGATACGAAAACTAAACTAACTGTATTGGAAAGTGATGGAGATTCTGATACAGAGTCATCCGATGATGAACCGTTATTCACAAAATCTAAAATACTCAGGAAAAGTAGATACAAAAAAATTGATAAAGAAGAGTTACTTCCAGAGTAAAATATTTTCCCATGCTATAGTATACAAATCACAATGAAGGCTGCTCTTAAGACTGTCAATCTTGTCACCCAGGAACTCGAGACCCAGTCTCTCAACGCGATCGTGGCGGGCTTCTCGTTCGCCGCCGCCATGTCGTGGATGGATGTTGTCCGTTGGACCATCAGCCAGGTCATTAAGGTGCCCAAGAACGGTGGCGCTCAGTATGCGCTCACCGCCGTCCTCACCACTCTCCTCTCGATTGTGGTCTACATGCTCATCTCCGGTGTTTCTACTCGTGTTTCCAAGCCCGCGCAGCCCGTCTACGCTGTCTCTCGCTAAACTCTCCTTTTCATAAAAGAGATGAGTAATATACCCAGGAAGGTAATTACACCAATATAAATAAACACCTCACGGTTATAAGGATTCTTCAATTCCTTTGGAATGCTTATTAACGATTTTTCTTCTTTTGGTAAAACCTTATCTACTTCAACCTTCGTAAGGTTCTCTAACTTATCCGTAGAACACGTCACCTCGAATTTTAATAAATGATCTTGATTCCTGAAATCATACGGTATCAGTCGCCCATGGCTCATATAAAAAAATTCAATTGTTAGCTCCTTAATAAATTTTTGTGAACCCGAATGAAAATGATGCACAAGTGGATCATCCACACCATTAAAGTTTATAACGTCTGAACCATTGAGAAGTATATGACCAGTGTAAAATGGTGTAGATGTATACACATCTTGATCAAACCCATCGGATCCAGATGTCACCTTGAGTACCAAAGAATTCGGACCTTCTAAGTTAATGGCACCGGACCGAAGTACTTTATTCGTAGACGCATGATCGATTGACCCAAACCCTAAAACTTGATGTGGGGTCGTCACAGAGGATGAGGTACTGGTATATCCATTCGTTCCATCATGAAATTCAAATGTGAAATCATTATCACCCGCGATGGTATTAGAGAATACTAGACCATTTGTATCGGTATCAAATACAACAGAATCGACATTAGATTCAGGTGGTGCCAATTTGAGAGTGAGATCCGAAGCGAGTTCTGTACCAGAAGAATAGTTTGTTTCATCTAGACTGATTACTGTACCATCTACACTGAAACTCTTATTTGTTGCACATGTTGTCAACTGTGGTGTGGGTATACGAGCGGAAACTAACTTAACTTGAGACACGTCATATATTGGATTTTCTAAACGAATGACGTATGTATTAGCGTAGAGATATACATTCGATTGGCGTTGGCTGCTATCTATGTTCAAGGTATGGACCTTCATTAAAATATAGGCACAATATTTTAATGAATGTTTTTGTCTAGTTCAGTCTGAAATTTACTGAGAAATGCTATGGGATAAAGGATTATTCTGGAGCTGTGTCTTGGCAATGTCAAGACGCCTAGAGTTGGGATTTTCGTTACCCTTATACGCGTTGAACTGATGATACTCGTTATTCTTGTAATTTTGTGTCCAACCACCACTAGCTGGGTTGATGCGACCATCAATGCGAGTCGTATCAGATCTAACGGATGTAAGCTTACCACCCTGCTTACCTGCACTCTCACGAACATTCATGCGACCAGCGTTACCCATACGGTTAGGTTTACCACGACGATCTTCGGGGCGGAAACCATACTTCATGAGTTCTTCATTGCTCCTAGCATTAACATGTGCGGCTGCGCTATTAGTGTATCCACCGACAAAGTTGGTAATACCTGGAGTGGGTTGGTTGTTGTAAATGTACTGTTCATCGTTGCGGTCAGTCCTGAACCTAGTGGGATTTTGCACAATAGTCTGAGCAGGTATGAAGCGTCGGGCACCATTGAAACCCAACCCATCAGTGCGGACTCCAGTTTCCGAACGGTTGGTGGTCCTCTTAGTTTTTTCATGTTCAGTGCGGGGAACGACACCAGACATACCCTGAGCACGGCCGGGCATAGCGGGTAAACGACTGGGAAGATGAGCAGTTGTGGCGGGTTTATTGTGTGTCAACTCACCAACCTTCGCTGAACGACCACCCGTAACATCTTGAGCTGGGCCACTGCGTCCTGGTAATGTAGTGAGCCTGTATTCACCCACATTAATTGGGTTAACTCTGAATGTCTGTTGGAAGCCACCAACGGCTGGGGTGTGTGCACCGATACCGAGACCTGGACCAACGAGTTGTTTCTCAACCGGGGAAAGATTATTCATCCGACCCCGATCACTCATGCGATTGCGTAAATCTAAAACTTCTTGACCACCACTGCGCTGTTGCCTGGAGATATCTGCGAAACTTTCAACCTCCCTCTTCTGTGGAACACCCACGCGGGAGACGAAATCATTCTCCTTGAAATCAATAAATTGGGCGGGTGCAGATGGAGATTCTTTGGGACTTTCAGATAAAGGGGTATATTTTTCAGGTTTCTTACTGAGAGATCGTCCAGCATAGACGAGTCCGGCTACGGCGATGAGTGAAACTGGATCAGCCATTCTTACTTCTTGTTAACATTTTTATTAATATACCTCTGGTCAAACAAACCATTCTGGAGCTCGGCACGAGTACTCGAAGGTTCGTATGATCTGGTACGAAGAGGGACTTTACAATCCATGTTGGTGAGGGGGAATAGATTGCGTTCATAGGTGGGTACGATGACCTTATTGAAACGGGTAGTAGCTTGGGGGCGAAGTTGATCGGATGTTTCGATATATTCTGCTGGAGAACCCTTACCAGCCTTGTATGGAGCAGTTCCATAAAGCATGGTATTGGGGCGAGAACCATAATTTAATTGACTGGGCTGAGGGTAAACGAATACCTCATCAGTCGCTTTTACACTTGGAAGGGCACCAGCGTTTTCAACAATTGAGAGACCAGGTTGGAGTTGATATGCCATTTATTATTACACGAGAATATTAATCTAACTATAGGTTCCGCCACCACCTCGCACACGACCACCACCTCGGGGACCCCTGATATCCCCATCACCACCAAGACCGGCGAAGGCCTCTAATTGAACACCGCGTGCGTCGGGATTACAGTACTTGGAATCACTTTTGCACATCGGTCCATTCTTTGGTCCATATAACCATTCAGCAAATTGCGTTTGATCGCCTGGTATTTGACTCACAGGGTTCGTGACAAATTGCCTTTCTATAGCATTCTTCTGAAATTTGGGTAACGATGACCGAGAACGCCCCGAATCAAATGGAACACCTTGTGTAACAAATTCGTTAGGTTGTGAATAATAACACGCCTCTAAACGATTGGGTGCGTCACTGTAATCGGTCATGAGCACGTTAGCCATGGGATTACTGCGAGTTGGTTCCTGACAATTGGAAGTCTTTTTCAATGAATGATTGAATGTCTCTTTTACCATATTCGTCTTGTACAAAACAAAAATGACAGTGAGAACAGTCAACGCTAGGACATAAATCCTAGGATCGCGACGAATTAGAAATACGACGGTTGCAATATAAATTATAAATCTTGAAGCGGCGTTAATTCGATCTTCTGGTGTTTGTTCACTCGTTGGCCAGAATTGGGAAATTTGGTCACGCCGGATGAGTTGCTTAGGATCGTCGAACCAGGCCTTCATTTAATATATATTAAGGTTTATTTTTTCAGAAGACCCTGACCAGAGTCACCCATACCACCCATCATACCTCCGATCATTTTCATCAAGGCATCCTGATCAACATCACCATCTCCATTTTCGAGTTTATCTGCACAGTCCTTAGCCAGTCCTTCAATCATGGATAGTGTATCAGCGGGAATAGAAATGATAGTGGTACCGAGCATGTACAGTGTCTGAAGATACTGCCACGTGGCCTCCTTTGTGTTTGGAGACAGCTTGGACCAATACGACTTTACATCGAGCTCCTTGAGAAAGTCGATATTTTCAATTTCCTTTAGGATAAACTGCTCATTCTTATCGGAGATATGCCCTGCGTAAGGAGTTACACCACTCATGAACCCATCCACGACGAGGCGGGGGTTTGTAGTCTTCAAAACGTCGAACGATGTCAACATCTTCTTAATGCCTTTTTCCTCTGGAAGAGTCTTGTGCAATTCCACAAGAAATTGACCCATCATATCGTTGAACGCAGAAACGGATGCCATTTTCTTAATATAAACCTGTAATCTTTAAGTTTCAGAAAGGGTCTGTGGATATAGACTCCTTTTTACCTACACCATTAGAGATTATGAAAAATACGAGTATCGCATTTAACACGGCAGGTTTAGTGTATTTATTTAATTCTAATTTACCTTCATTATTGAGATGCGCTTTGAGGTGAATATAACCAGCAGTAATTAAACCCGCAATAAGAGCTGCACTGAGTGGGTCACGGAAATGTTCTGACAATGACTCCATTTAATTATAGGCAAGTTTTTTTGTACGCTGCTCTGGTGCGTCACCAAATAAAACACCTTCATCCTCACCCTGAGGTTGTGTTTCATTCATGGGTTCGGGTTCGGGTTCATCTTCAATTTCAGGTTGTGTATGAACACCGGGAACAGTCTTGAACTCATTCGCGAGACCATGGACATCTTCCACTTCTTCTCCCTCAATGGGTGCGGTCTCCTGGGGGTTCATGGGTTCCTCTTCCATGGGCTCTTCCATAGGAGCATCCATTTCGTCGACCACGTCGGGGTCGATAGTGTCTTCAATTTCACCATCGAGATCTATATCCCTCGATTCCTGGGACATGTACGTCTGAAGAATTTGTTGAACTGGAATCAATTCTTTGACTGTATTCTCAATGGCACTACAAAAGCGCATCGTTAAATTTTCGTCGCGAGTGTACTCACTCTGTTCACTGTGGAAAATGTAAGGGTCCTTGTACAAATCCTTGGCAATGTTATTGTAACACGTTTGAATGAATACTTCATTTGTTGGGAGCTTGAGGGAAATCTTCTTGTTATCCGCCTTGAGACGGACAGCAGAGAGAATCTTAGTACACGCTACAAAGACAGCGGCTAAGAGATCATTGAACCACGCACACCTATCGGCGATATTGTCGGTGTGCTGTTTAGACATCGCATTAGACCAATTGGGAACTTCCTTCAATAACTTCTGGAACATGATAAGAATCTTTCGTCCTTTCGAAATCTTAACCGATTCCCTGTACATTTCATCAAAAACTTCAATCATAGGTGGGCACATGATGAGACATAACTGACCGAGGTATTCCTTCTTAGCCTCGACGAGTACGTTCAGATTGTCCATTTATGATTAATAGGGTTTTTAAAAAGCTTACTTCCTACGCAGCTCCCCTGTACTTGTTCGCTATCTTCTTAAGATTCATGAGGTTCGGAAATCCCGAATCGTCATCGTCATCATGGTCATTCGTTTCCTTTACCCTCCTTGGTTTAGGCCATGCGACATATAAATCAAAATCGCTCATGAACTCCACTGTAAAACCACCCCTCATAAACTGCCTAGCTACGTAACGACATGCAGATGATCTATCGAATACGGGGTATCCTATTAAAAATAGGGGAACGGTTAAAAACACCTGTTTATGACCAAATTCTACTGACTGTTTTATCTTGGAAGAAAACTGTTCGTAAATTTTGGTGTAGATTTCCTTTTTAATCAGTTTTTTCTTTTCATCAATTTTCAGAATATCATTGATGTTGATCATTATAGTTACATCAACTTATTTTTAGCCTCTTCAAACTCACCCATGGTAGGAGTGGCAGCCTCCTTGACCAGCTCGAATTTAAGAAATTCCTTACCTGGTGCTCCATCAGTGAAAGCCTTTACGTTGCCAGGTTGTTCAATGTCAATCGGCTGGGTACGAAGAGATACGAGTTTCGTTGTATCACCCTTCACCTCGAATGAGGCTACTACCGAGAACCCATAGGAAAATCCACCCTTTTTCATCACCATGAACACACATTCGTAAACATCGTTTTCCTTACCAGCATGTTTCTTAATTTTAGCAGTTTCTATGATGTATGTGGGTGCACCGATACGCTTAGAAATTTCAGCGTTCGCTTGAATGGTGAATGTTTCCATCATATCATGATTCACAGAAGCCTCAACCTCCTTGTAACCGGATAGGTTTGGTCTGGGGTCGTTGAGCCGTATGTAGTCTACAGGTTTGCTGTATCCTGAAAGTCCGAAAATCTCAGTGAATGATTCACGCCTGGTCAATAAAATCACCAAGACGAGAAGAGCCAAAAGTATATATACCTTCATCTTTACTATAGTGCGTTAATATTTTTTTACTAAATACCGTATAAATATTAGATGTCGCTACTTATCTACAGTCCAAGATGCAAACACTCGATGGATATCATCGAGTATATCAAAAGTCAGGCACAATTGAAGCAACTCGTACAATTCCATAATGTGAATACACAGGGGATACCCAGGAACTTTCAAAATAAGATCAACCGTGTTCCTACGATGCTGACTAAAAATGGAAAGATTCTTGTGGGGAACGAAATAAAGAACTGGCTAGACTCACTCCTACCAAAGAAGGAAATCGAGCATGGAGGTTTTGGGGGTGCTTATTCGATGACCAGTCTAGATGGTAACGAGAAGGATGCAGATATGTTTTATTTAGACAACTATGGACAATCTCTCCAACCTGCAATGACTAAAGAACTTGAGGAAAAAATAAGTAGAGATGTGTCTAAGGGTATGGCATATAGTGATTTAAAGATGTGATACTCCACGTGTGTAGACATGAAACTAGTTTCGATACAGGCTTCCGCCTTTAAGTCAACGTTCGAAGTGTTAAAGGATATACTCAATGATGTGAATATTTACTTTAGACCACAAGGTATGTATATTGTTACACTCGATACGGCTCGAACGTCTCTCATAGACATGTTCTTAGCGTCTGACAACTTTGAGGAATATCATTGTGATCAGGAAGAGATTATAGCTGGTATCAACATTTCAAATACGTTCAAGTTACTCAAAACAATCACAAATAATGATGTTCTTCAAATTGAAATTACATCGAAAGAATACATGGATATCACGATCACGAGTGAATCAAAGAAGACGAGTTCGAAGTTTCAGCTTAAATTACTGGACATTAATGAAAGTCGGATAGAAGTTCCCGAAGTTGAAATGTCCACCGTGACCATTCTACCTTCATCAGACTTTCAGAGACTGTGTCGTGACATGTACAATCTTGGTCCAGAGATTGGTATTACCCGTGACGGTAAACAGCTTAAGCTCAGATGTGATGGTGACTTTGCGAATCAAGAGACGTGTATAGAATGTCCCGAAGAAAGTCCATGTATTACAGGTCTATACAGTCTAAAATATTTGAATATCTTTACAAAGGCGACGAGTATGTGTGCGTCTGTGCAAATTATACAAGAAACTGGAAATAGGTTTTTGATTTTAAAGTATAACGTCGCAAACTTGGGCGAGCTTAAATTTTACTTGGCAACTAAGGTATCCGAAGATCTGTTGTAAAGTTATCGAGTGTAGATACAATTTTTGACATACCAAATGAATTTTTTATAATAATTTTAGGTAAATACTCCTTCAAGTATGATCGTTCATAATATAAAAATTGATCGATCGGAACTTTTTGGGTATGGAAATCGCAACGAGGACCCGTATATCGTTTCACCTTTTCAGTAATATCTCTTATAGGTTTATCATCATGATCGACTAACCAGGCACTACTCAAAGGAATACTAAAATGCATACTTGTATCTTCATTTACACCCGGCATAAAATTTATATCATTCGATACAGCGGTGTACATCTTACCATTGAAGTAATATTTCACTCGTAGAATAATATACTTGACATTCTGTGGGATACATGTGTGTATAATGTCTTTGTCGATAACATCTGTGTAGTACTCTGTTAGTATATCGTCTTCCCAGTCCTTACTTTCATGTTTCCAGAATTCATCTTCAGTCTTGTATTTTATGTCGGGATCAATTTCATATTCCAAAACTTTAGAAACGATGTGATAGTCTGGATATGTGGTTAGTTTTTTATAAAAGTATAAAAGACTACTTAAAAGTTTAAAGAGCATTTCTATATAACGAATGGAAGGGAATTTTTTAAGTAGATATAACAATAAATTGGATGAATGGACAAAACTAATAAAAAATGACCCGAGTAATCGTAGACGATATGAAAGTGAAATGTCGGATTACATGATAAAATGTATGCCATTCATGAATTTACACATAGATGATGGTGAAGATAAAATAAATACAGATAACGTATTCAATGTCAAGGAAACTGTGGGTCTAAAAAGAAAGGATATATTTACAGATTATCTTGTTGAAGTTGAAAAACAAAACATATATAGACCGATACAAAAAACAGTTCAAGTATGTACGAACTGTCCAGATAGTAACATTATTCATTACCAACAAACCGCTGATCTCGTATGTGATGGGTGCGGTCTAATAGTCGCTAGAGCAATCAGCGAAGAATTGACATACAAAGAAGAACAAGAAACATCCGAAAAAATTGTAAACTATTCATACAAGAGGGAAAATCACTTCAATGAATGGTTGTCACAATTCCAAGCACAAGAGACGACCACCATACCCCCAGAGGTTATGGAGCAATTAAGGGCTGAACTCAAGAAAATGAAAGTTAAGAAAGTCGAAGATATCACACACGCAAAGGTGAGGGGTCTCTTGAAAAAGTTAAGATTGAATAAGTACTATGAACATGTACCCTATATAGCCAATATTCTTAGTGGTATTAAACCCCCAAATATGCCACAAGAATTGGAGGAGTATCTTCGAATCATGTTCAAAGATATCCAGAAACCTTTTGATGACAACTGTCCGACAGAGCGTAAGAACTTTTTGAGTTACTCGTATGTTTTGTATAAGTTTTGTGAACTTTTAAGTGAGGATGAATATCTCCAATACTTTCCCCTCCTCAAATCTAAAGAGAAGTTGTATCAACAAGATGTCATTTGGAAAAAGATATGTCACGATCTTAAATGGGAGTTTATACCCACAATTTAAAGAATTAATCAAATGATTCTTTAATAATGGAGTGTCCAAATTTTGATGTGTGTCATAAAAGGTATGATCCAAGGTTGAAAGTATGTACTTCATGTTTTTGGAGATTCAAGAATGAAGTACTCGAATTCAAAAATGATGATTGTTCACTTTGTCATGAGAATGTAAGATGTGTCAAATATAGAAAATGTTCACATTTCGTTTGTCTCAAATGTTTCAATAACAATAGGAAATGTTCTATACCTAAGTGCGGTGAATAATCGTATTTAGTAACAAAATGACTGAGGAAGACAATCAAGCCCTATTGGCACTCTATGAGCTCGAAGCTCATGTGTGTCCACACCTCGATAACATCAGTCAAACGGACCCGGCTGTTCAGTATTGCATGGAACAGGCGAAGTTTCATTTGAAAACGGCCCACGAACTCCTGGAAGCAGCTGTGTTAAGTCCGCAGACACGATACGATGATGATCTCGTATTTTATCAAAGGCTTTCGAGAGTTCTCCCACTGATGGTCCTAATGCAATCTTACGAATCTCCACCTCCCGGCCCGGTTGAAGAGGAAAATTTACCAGATACGCCAACCTCAATCCTGTCAAGTCAAGATATTTTTGAGCCTGATGCTCCATCCCCTCAGTCAGAGTCTTAATAGCCTTTAGTTCTAGTATTACAGTATTGTCTATGATAATATCAGCTCGTAATTGTCCAACGACGTGCTCCCTAAACCTAACCAATATATGTCGTTCAGATTCATATGGAATACCTTTCTCTCTCAGTATAACCTCAACTGCATTGTGATACACTCGTTCACTATATCCAGGACCTAGTTCAGAATATACTTCTTTCATGATTTTCTCTATATCCCACTTCATTTATAAAGAATGGTTAATTTTCTCTATATATGTTAAGATGGCTCCCACATCCATGAACATAAACAACGGGCCTAACAGGACCAAAAATGGTACCAAGAAACGCCGCGCCAATAACAGTAATAGTAACAATAATCAGGCAAGGGCATACAGAAAGCGGGAGATTAACTTACCAAATCTGAATGTCGGTGGGAGTGGTATGGGGTGCGGATATGCCGGTATTCCACGGTATATGAAGAGGGCGAAGGAACGATTTGATAATGCGTATGTCGTGTCTGCCTTTTTAGACTACACCATAGCCACGAACCAATACGGTATAGTGAAAAATATAAACACTATCGTCAAACGCCATGGTGTACCCAACATATCTTCTAGGATTGTCACCTCCAATCAAGTATACTTTTTCATGGTAGGTTTAAGGAACGTAGACAATGCACACGCCGTCAGTGTCTTGGTTGATCCTGGTGTTTACGCGCAAAATTTTAGAATGTGGGTCTTTGATCCACATGGTGAAGCATCAAGAGATTCTATATGGGGTAGAACCATGCGACAGAAAGTAGTACCACTCATCAAACAGTTATGGGGAGTCACGAATGCCAATAATAGAATGACCAAATATTATAACGGTCCAAATTTACAAGCTAATAACAATCGGGGTGTGTGCACTACATTCTACGTGACATTCATGGATTATATTCAAGCACTCGTGGCCGGTGAAAATATAAACGGAATAACTCGTTTTGCAGCACAGAATTCCATAGTGAGGAGAAAACTCTTCTTGGACTTCCCTCCAAATATACAGGGTTTAGTTACAGTTAAAAACAAAACTCGATAAATTCTCAGTGTATAACAGGTAGTGTCAATGAAATTCAGACTCATGCGTCCAAATATGGTCGTAAGAAGAAAGAGAATACAGTTGTCCCGTGAAGTGGTTCATGATTTGAAAGAAGTGAGTAAGTTGTCTTATGTCAAACAATGGGAATTTGCTGGTAATATTAAATACAAAAATTTTGAGTTTAGTAAACCAAAAATTGTCACATCAAAAAAACGAAATCGTGTAGAAGGTCCTGAAATCGATAGAGTTTGGTATTCTGAAATGTCATTTCATACACATCCCGGTATTGGTTACCATGACGAGGTTATATGCCAGAATACACCTGTATTCACAACCCTCCCTAGTAATGCGGATTTCGAAGCATTTATCAAAGGGTTCCCTGAAATGCAAGTCAATATAATTTGTGATTCACATGGATACTACGTTATTAATATCCTTAAATCGGCGTACATGAGGGCATCACCTTTACCTGAGGCTGTACATGAATACATGAGAAAGGTACGCAGTAAACCATTCATGCGTATTTGTGTATTTTCAGATAATGGAATTGAATATTTTCAAACCACTATAAAAAATTGGAAAAGAGAAATTAACGACTATGTTGATCCAGAAATGATGAAACTTTTTGGAGTATCAATTCGTTATTATGGATATGACGACGACCCCCCGATTGTTACCGTCTATCGGGATATAGACGTAGTATAGAATCTTCTAATTCATCAACCTCATACCAAGCCCAATGACATTCAGACGAATCCTTATCTATTTCACACATCTCCTGTGCTTCTTTTATCGCTTCTGTGAAGCGTAAACGAAGTCTCAGATTCTCCCTTATTGGTCTCACCTCTACGATACTTGGTTTCTGATACATACTCTCAAGAACATTCCGCCGAGTCTTTGCTAGTTTAATCTTGTAAAGACTGTTTTCGGAGAAGGTAGCTATACAGTTCATACTTTATGAATGTATCAAAGTTTTAAGTCTATTCAATCGAAGTATAAATTTACTTTACCACCGTAGTCACTGTACGTATCAAATATAAACCCCAGATCCTGCATGGTTTTTATCCACTTATTAGCTATAGTGTTTTTAGTATCAATACTTCCGGGTCTTGATAAATTAATCTGTTCCACATTTTTTCCACTTTTATGCATGACTGTAACCTTTTCACCAACATCGTATATCTTTTTAGTATCAAACGTAGTTTCGATTATTTCATTTTTATCGTTTCGTAAAACTGTATATACGTAACACTCAATTTTTATTTTGTCATAACGAAGAGTGTAAATTTTTATTATACTTTCTTCTAAGTCCCAACCAACACCGTAGTATTTGTAACCAGGTGTACATAGCATATCATTTATACCAATATGTCGCAACAGACGAGTAACACAACCACCTATATTTCTTTCGGTAGATCCGAGATTAACTCTCGTTAAATTCGTTTTACCACTTTCCTTCTCAATAGACATACTGAAGCTATATGGGGAAATAGAATACGTATTTGTAAATTCCTTACTATATTCATAATTTTTTATGATAGAGTTGACGTAACGTCTCTCCTCTCTGGAAATTTTATCATGAAAAGGATACACCTGATAGTTATATAGACTATACGCATCTGATAACCAGTTATCTGTTCTCGTGTACATGAATAAACAACCCAGAAGTAATAAAAGTACGAGATACATCTTATGTATTAATTTTATAATTAAAAATGTAAAACTAGCACAGGATCAGTGTAGTGAAGAGTATTTCATCTTCTTTCAAAAATAAAGACTTAAAGTTTTACCCATATAAATTAGTACAAGATGTCCTCTTATAGCGTTGAACCCTGTACATTCATCTATCGCGTATCATCCCTCGCGAAGGTTGTCGACGGTGATACCATTGATGTGAATATCGACTTAGGATTCGATGTGTGCACGAAGCAACGTGTTCGCCTTCTAGGGATCGATACACCCGAGTCTCGTACTTCGGATAAGGAGGAAAAGGTCTTCGGTCTCTTATCGAAGAAGAAGCTCAAGGAGTGGTGTCTCAAGGCTGTCGCATCTGAGAAGGATGATATCGATATCGAACTCAGATGCCCAGAGGCGGATTCTAGGGGTAAGTTTGGTCGCGTACTCGGAGAGGTTTGGGTCTCAGAGGATGGAGTGTGGACCAATGTCAATAAATGGTTGGTCGATGAGGGATATGCCGTTCCATACGGAGCCGAGAACAAGTCTTTAGTCGAAGGGCTTCATCTCGAGAATCGTAAGAAGATTATCGAGCGTGGTGAGGTTCAGATGTAAAAAAATATAAGTATATATAAATAATGAAGATTGATTGGAGGTTTGTTTTGGTTTTGGTTGCCGCACTCATAACCATCATCGCCCTCAAAACCCAGACGGAGAACCTAGATGGTGAGGTCGAGGAGACTGAGGAGACTGAGGAGACTGAGGAGACTGAGGAGACTGAGGAGTCCGAGGAGACCAAGGAACCTGAACCAGCTTATCCGGATGTGTCTGGTTTTGTAGCTGAACTCAATGGCGTTAATGGTAATATAAAGTTCACAGATCTCGCGATGATCGAGGGTTTGATGCGTGAGGTAAAGGTAACTAGTGACCCTAAGTCGTATGTACACTGTATGGAAAACTGTAGTCCAGATGTTATGTCTAACCCAGAAATGAAAGATCAACAGAAAAAATGCAAAGTAGGCTGTGACCAATTCTTGTCGGGTGCATGTAAAGTTGGTTGCGCGGTTAACGCAGATGCACCAGAATGTGAAGGATTCTGTTCGAGTTACTTAGAATAAATACGGGTATTGCCTGACCCATAAATTACAAACCCATTTTTCACCAGACTTTACAGGTAACCCACCATGTAAAGCCTTGGACGTCATACACTCCCATTTATTGAGTGTGTCAAAAAATAAAGCATCCCCAGCATTCAATTTAAACGATTTATTTAGATTGGGAAAATGTGTCTCTCCACCATCGTAGTCATCGTTAAGAGCTAAAATGAATGTATGTACTCGTCTATTTTTATCACTCATGAAACAATCCTGATGGTATTTGTAATGACCATCTTTTTCGTATTTGAGAACTTGTAACTTCTCAAAGTTCATCGCGCGTGTATCAGTGTATTTCAGACACCTTTGAATGATACTATTTACTACCGGATCATTTTTCGAAAGCCACGCTGTTTTACTTTTCCTAATACTCTCATTAACAATTTTACCGGATGTTATCTTAGAATCCTCTAGTTCATCTTCCGCGCATGTCATTATATAGTGTCGTTCCTTCTCAGAGAGAAACCCTTTTATAACTAGTGGATTTCTATAAAACATCGATTCGTCTCGGTGTAGCTGAATTATACCTAGATCTTATTATTTGAAATATACCATTGGAATACTCTAAAATTAATTCCATATGTTTTAATATTTCATCGTGCTTATTTGGTTCAATAATATATTGCCTGAGAAGATCACCACATGTATGAGAGATGAGTTCAATTGTATGATACACTTCTTTTGATTTATCGAGAAACTTTTCTTGTCGCTGTAGAAATGTTTTGAATTGTTCTTCGGATAAATCATTTAACATATAATAAATTCGCATAGATATGTTATCGATTGGTTCTATATTCAAAAACAAAAGCTCACGCTCTAATTGATTCACTAACATCATATACTGAAGCATTTCATTTGATGCGTTATTTTCCCTCAATTCTCGAAAGGTTGGTACCCCACCACATGGAATATCACCATGCTCACGGGATGAAATCAACTTCTTTTTGAATTCGATGAAATGTGGGTTATGTACACGCCCAGTTTCTATTTCACCAGTTCTCCAGTTAAATGCGGTATGACAGTTCACACACCACATTTGCATACAACCACTACTTTTATGTATAACTGTACCACATTTAGGACACGATTTACTATCCTTGTTCAAAAGTTGCATAGTTTTTACAGTTTCTGGATCACATACATGATCATCACTCACGGGTTCATTACAGTCTTTACAATACTGCATACTACACAATCCACAATACCACTCTTCACTTAAAAACCCTTTACATGTCTCAGATGGACATTGGCGTGTAAAATGTCGCGTTTCAAAATCCGAACTCGTAACTTGACTACGTATCTCATTTAAATGGCGATATGTATTTTCCATTTCTCTGTACAATACAAGAACTTCGGGATGAATGGATAGTGTGTCGTACGTTATGTTATGTATATGATGTAATTCAATGAGTTTTTGTTTTTGACGGGAGAGAATCTTACGCAATTGTCTCATATGAAGAATTCTTTCTACTTCTGGCTGTGTTTGTGGCATCAATTGTTTTTCTCTTTCGAAAAGTATATTTTCACGATGTGTTTTATAGTGCTTGTTTCTAAAAACTTTCGTACAAAATGAATCTATGAATTCACGATTCCATGGAGTCTTACAACCCATACAGTGTGGATCTTCGAACGAAGAGAGTATGTATCTCTGACTACACGAGCGACAACTCGATAAATCACAAAAGGGACATTCAACTTTTTTGTGATTTATCTTATTGAATTTCTCACAACACACATCACAACTGGTCATTAATATAAAGGAAGTTTATTTCTTTAAATTACAATCCATCTACAAAACTACCAATAATCTCCATCGCGTCATCTCGACCGTATACAGTTTGTGTAAAAAAGAGAGTCATTTCGGCCTGTCCGTATGACAAGTATGTATCCCGATACTTTTCATATATAGATGCGAGACCATCAAGGTTATTATCACACCAATTCTCTACATCTTCCTCGGTCATATCACGGTGAAGACCCCGTTCGATGAAATCGACAACCTCGTCGCTGAGAGGCATGTCGGTAATCACGGTACAGTCGTCGTCGGGATGATTCATTTTAGTTACTTTTTATAAATTTTACAACCGACTTAGGGCTTCATCTCTACGAATCGCGCCTTTGATTCTACCACGAAGTTTGAACACATTTCTCCTCGTTTCCATACGATTTATGTTTCTACCAAAGTTCGTATCAGTCTTTTTGGCTAAATTCCTCAACTCAACTTTCTTGGCCTCTATGAAGTTGTCACGTGATTTATACTTCATCTTCTTACCCTGGTTAGAATTATCGTTGGAGTTGTAGTTTGAAATAACAGAGTTTTTGTTGTTGTTCTTGTTCTTAATCTGCATCTCAATCTCATTACGCCTCTTATTCACATTATTCACGAATTTCACAACCCTCCTCCGGTGATTCATCTTCTCAACCTTGGTGAGACCCGCCTTGGTGTACTTGTTCTCTATGTTCCTACGGAGTTCGACCTTTTTGTTGAGCGCATTCTCGATCGCATCGAGATCTCCAATTGTTTTCGCAGCCCTCAACTCACGAGCCCAAAGGCCTATACGACCCTTGGTAAAACCCTTTCTTTCCTGAAATTTACCATCATTATTAGGTATCATGTTCAGTTCCTTAGTGATCTTATTCTTGAGTTTGTTTCTCTCAGAGTTGAAATTCTTGACATTTACCTTCACATTATTTACATTTACGGCATTATTAGAGGGTGGGAGGGACACATTATTATTGTTGGCACCTAATCTAAGACCCCCATTAAAGCTGTTCTTGTTTTGTAACTTTCGAGTATTACTTAACGTATTCGCATTTCGTTTAGCAGCTCCTAAAGTTTGATTAGTGGTATTAAATAAGTTCATTAATTTCTTCTTATTCGCATTCGGTAAACCCAAATTGTTTATGTGCTTACTTAATTCATTGGATTCGGATTTTTTGTTGTTAAATAGGGGATTATTCGTCATATTTGGTTCAAATAGGGGATTATTCTGTGTAGCCGTTTTGTTGTTGTTATTGTTAGAATTGGAACTATTGTTGTAAATAGGTTTATTATTGTTATTGTTACTGTTACTGTTACTCGAGTTATTGTAAATAGGTTTGTTATTGTTTAATTTCATTTTATTAATGTCAGATGAAATGTCGGTTTTCAATGTGTTTATAATTTCGTTTGTAAGTTGGTTAGAATTGACTTCAATCTTATTGTTTTTAGATACGTTCTTATTGTTTTTTACATTGTTTTTAGATACGTTCTTATTGTTTTTTACATTGTTTTTAGACACATTCTTCTTATTAATCGTATTCTTGATATTTTTACGCATAGAATTTACGATTTCCTTATTCACTGCACGAGTTATTAACTCATCAGTCATGTTATTTATTTTGTTATTCTCAATCTTGTTGGGCTTCACGTTGGAAAGTTCGTTATTTAACTCTTCATTGACTGCGTTAGTTATTAACTCTTCGGTCATGTTATTTATTTTAACGTCATTCTTCTTATTAATCGTATTCTTGATATTTTTACGCATAGAATTTACGATTTCGTCATTGACTGCACGGGTTATTAACTCTTCAGTCATGTTATTTATTTTGTTATTCTCAATCTTGTTGGGTTTCACATTAGGTGGGAGTGTACCGTTGTTGGGCTTCACATTAGGTGGGAGTGTATTCTTACCAATACCATTGTTAGGTTTCACATTGACATTCTTTTTCTTACCACCCTTGAAATAATTGAAGAAGCTCTTACCCTTCTTAGCGGGGACTGTGGCAGCAGCATTCTTTTTCTTACCACCCTTGAAATAATTGAAGAAACTCTTACCCTTCTTGGTGGGGGCAGTGGCAGTAACATTCTTCTTCTTACCACCCTTGAAATAATTGAAGAAGCTCTTACCACTCTTTTTAGGAGGGAGTGCATTTGGCTTCACATTGTTTGGCCTCACATTGTTGTTACCAGTTCCACTGTTGGTGGTGGTGGGCTTCACATTATTGTTACCAGTTCCACTGTTGGTGGTGTTAGGCCTCACATTGTTGTTACCAGTTCCACTGTTGGTGGTGTTGGGCTTCACATTATTGTTACCAGTTCCAGTGTTGGTGGTGTTTGGCTTCACATTGTTGGGCTTCACATTATTTGGTTTCCCATTGTTTGGTTTCACGTTGTTTGGTTTCACGTTGTTTGGCTTCGTATTAGGGGGTCGTGGAGGTCCTGGTACAACTGTGCGTCCTTTTAAGAAATTTGGTGTTCCACTCGGTGGTCCCCCGACAGGTGGGCCACCAGCACTACCCGATTTTTGCTGTAAAAATGCGGGGGTTGTTGTAGGTGGGGGTCGATTAGGTGGTTTAGGGAAAAATGGTACCTTCGCACCACTTTTTATATTTTTGGGAGTTAAGCCTCTATTACTCATAAATCTCACACGCTTTGTGGTCGCTTCAATTAACTCCTTTTTTGTCATATTTTCTGCATTTTCAACGCCAACCTTATTGGCTATCCGGAGAAGTTCTTCTCTCTTAGTCTTGGGATCAAATAATAGGTCATAATTCCTGTTACCTAATACAACCTTAGCCTGTTCAGGTACTAAGGGTTTCGCGGGTGCATTTGGTCCTTTGAAAATTGTTACAACTTTCGCTGCTGTACTTTGTACTGCTGCGGGGCGTTTTTGTACGGTCCTTTTCACTGCTGTACTTTGCACTGCTGTGGGGCGTTTCGCTGCTATGGGGCATGTCACTGCTGCGACTGAAGACCGCTTACTGAGTTTGACAGGTTCGGATATATTCAAAAACTGAAGTCGTTTCAGAATTGTATCAGTGAGCTGTTTCTTCGTCAACGTATCAACCTTTTTGATGTTGATCTTTTCAGCTAACTTCTTCAAAATGACTCTACTCGAAGACCTGTCAAATAATTTCTCATAATCATTCGAATTGAATGGTGATTTCTTATCCAGTAGATACGTTCTATCTGGTGTAAGAACCAGGGGTGGTAAGAGTAACTTTCCTTCCTGGATATTGGTGTATACTTCACAAATGTTCTTTTTTGTTAGTTTGGTTTTTTTCCCGGTTTTGATTTTAACCACATTCCGGAGAATTTTAACGCTCGTGCCCTTTTTACACGGGTCTGTCATATATTTTAAACTAACAAAAAAAAGTGATTTAATGGCTCATGTATCCCCTATTGAACAATTGAACTTTTTCTTCATAACTCATATTGAAATCAAACACATCCGTGTCTTCGACATTGATCTCATGTACTTCTATAGGTAAATCATAAGTCACGCGATTAGAAAGTGCTGAACGAACCAAACACTCTACAAACTGCTTTGGTGTTTGTATATCTTCTTGGTATATTCGATTCATCTTAATCTTAATACATGTAACTTCGTATGGTTTTTTATCAAAAAATGGTGTCATTGGGTATTCCTCCTTCATACCCCCATCTACATATGTTTCGCCGTTATACTTACCACACGCAAATATGAAAGGTACCGCCATGCTCATGCACACTGCATCTATGATATTCATGTCTGGGTGGGTATCTTTAGAGAAATACACCGTTTCAGAAGTATTCATGCAGAATGCTGAAATGTAAATTTTCATATCAATCTCTTTGAAAGTGGGATCACACCCACATATTTCTACTAATTTTTTACGAATGGGTGCCATATCAACAAATCCAAATTTGTTAAAAAAGGACCCTATGCGTATCTTAACAAAATTGGGGACATTCAAATTTAATGAAGTTTCCAGAATTTCATCAACCGACATTCCCACCCCCATGAATAATGCTAAAATCGATCCAGCGGAAGAACCTGAAATTTCCTTGACATCGACTAATTCAGACTCCCGCGCTTTTAACACACCGATCAATGAAAATATTCCCATAGACGCCGGTCCGAGAATAAGATACTTCATCTTCCTACTTAATAGAATTGAGGAAATTGCTTGCGTAAAAGCGCAAATACTAGAGCGTACACGACCGCGTGTGTGAGCACGGATTCTATGCTCGTCTGACCAGATCCGAAGACCCCCCCTGACTTGGGAGGAAGTGTGAGTAAGAGACCAGGGCTTAGTAAGATAAAGAGAGCGGTGGTCACCAGTAAGTCGGTCTTTGTGAGTACGATGCCCATTGTTTTGGCAATTAGGCTGTACACGAGAAAGAATACGAGTGCGTGGAAAAATACGGCCATTTGGCCAGTCTTTCTGTTCATGAAAGAAATCTTTGAGCCGTCGGTGGTCAGAAGAAGACCGGGGCTCAGAGACAAAAAAAGAGCTGCAGGAATGGCGACCTTTTGGGACGTGATATCGGGTAACATTTAATATACACACATATAATTTTTAGCGTAATCGGTAAAGTCATTAAATGTAGCTCCACGCATCATATCTTCGTGTACACCATTTTCATTTACAATGCGCCTGATGTTTCTCCAAATATGACCAAGTCGCTCTTCGTACCACATCGTCTGTTCCTGATATTCCCATGTTGTACGCGTCAAATCCGTGTCACGCTCTTCATAGCAAAACTCGACAAAGTCGCAAAACTTCCCAGTGTGTTCAATCTGTGCATCATACAGTAGTGTATTCATCGTATTCCACATGTAATGTAATTCATCTGAGTATTCGACTTCCCAGTCTTCGATATTCAGAGGAGTGTGTTCATTTTCGAACCCTTCGTCATCACTGACATCGGGATCAAATCCGTTATTGGCTTCGTATACGTATTGGCTCCAGACCATGGTTAGTTACTTATCTTCTTTCTCGGGTTTATCCTTTATACCAGTTAGTGACAGGGAGGTGGACTCTTTCACTTTAAGACCATCTTTAATAGCATTAAGTGCACCTTCTACTTTTGCTTCATCGCCACCAAAAAATTTCAACAGTCCATCTTTGATGGCGTCTTTGTTAATACTACCCTTACGAACAGATTTGCGGAGGCTTATTTTACCTTTCCTGAGGTTAATGGTATCAATACCCTGCTCAACCATATGCTTCTTCACATTCTCCTTGAGACGCTTCTCTTCTTGGTTGAGGATTTTGATATCAGCTTTCGCTTCAGAAAGTTGTTTGGAAAGTTCGACAAGCTTGGAAACGTTATCTGAAAGATCGGTTCCAACGGAAGTCATATGTTATCCTGTAATTTAATCTTTAAGCACACAAACTACGCTGCATGAGATCGGGGACGATAGTGGAGTTGTTCCACACGAAGGGATCCTTGCTGTTAGGGGGATCCGCGCGGATTTGCTGGTTGGCGTTGCGGAGGGCACCACCGATGGTTTCGGGGAAACCGACCTGGGCACGGGGCTCGAGGAAGTTTTGTCCCTTGAGGATATCCTCTGGGGCAAACTGTCCGAAATCTTCTTCGGAAGCTACCTCGCGAGGGAGAAGAGAGGAGGCGAGACCGGTACCCTTCTGCATACCACCATCCACGGGGGCTGCAGCGGGGCCAATGACCGAACCGCTACCGAAGCCAACGTACTCGCGCTCATTGATGGAGTAGTCGGAAGTGTTGTTAAGAGTAGTGAGTAAGTAGACAACTACGGCAATGGCCACGAGAGTAAGTATCTTAGACTGGTGACGCTTGAGCATATTAGCGATCATCTTTATATATTAGTAACAAATTTTTTTTATTGGTCGTCATCGACAAATGCATATTCGTCTGGGTATGTGTCGATGATTGGCTCTGGATGAAGCCTGACCTGAACGAGATTCCATGTGCACGCGAATGATTTTTTGGCGAACCAAAGTTCGGAAAATTCGAGGATGACATCACAAGATTTATCCTTCTGGAGAGTTTCAAAGTCCACGGCCTCCTGCTGAGAATTGAAAACCTTGGTGACGTCGATTCGTTCGCATCTCAGCTGGTTGTCCAGTGCACTTTGTGTATAAGCTCCCCTGATAACATCCTCTGATAACTCCTTACCAAACCAATCAACCGCATTCTCTTGGGCTGCTGTGACATTCCCTGAATCGATTACCTTGATCTTCTCAACATTCACATCAGATACGATGTCAATGAGAATATCATCGGAAATGTCAGAAATTTTAACACCATTCAGCTGAACGAAAACCTTTCGCTTGTTATCATTGCGGACCTTCACGGTTCGGAGGCCATCTTCACCTTTAGTGAGGGTATCAAAAATCATTTATACTCTATATGTGTTTCATTTCTTTAACCCAACAAATGGTATATTAGACGCCTTGTCTAGAATTGATTTCGAGAGCCAGTCATTTCTATTTCCTCTGTACCCATACAATGTTTTCTTAACATTGATATTCTTATCAATTTTTTGCGCATTCTTTGGCCTGTAATTTTGTTCATTTTTTACATATGACTTATTACTGACTGTTTTCCACTTGAGTGATTCTACATTGAAGCGTTTATTCCCTGATGATTTTTCGTAATTATTGCCCACCTTTGTGCCCTGGGTAACAGTCTTAATGCCGTGTACCAACTGCTTAGATAAACGCTCCTTTAGTGGTTCTGTCGTGAATTTACTATAGTTACGCGGGTTAATACCGGATGCTTTCTTAATGTTCACATTCCCAGGTTTGGCACGTACTACACGTACCTTTTTGATCTTATTACGAACCTTTTTGAATATATCATCGATAGAGTCACTCGATTTGATGCTTTTATTAAACATTTTTCCGAGTTTTATAAGTCGTTGACGATCCTTCTCTTTCTTTTCTGGTCTCAATTTGAGCTTGTGCATGAGGTAAATGTCTCCAATTAAGAATTCCTTACTCGCAACTAAAATTTTGTTATTTACAACCATCTTTCCTGTGTTGGCGTTGCGGTATGTTATCCCCTTCTTTCTCGTTAAGGCGACATCCGAACCAAACTCATCTGGGCGCATGAATGGAATATCTAAGATACCACCCATCGTGAAATCCTGAATTTTACCCGTTTTAGGTGATAAATACCTAACATTGAGATCCAGTGCGAATAACTCTACATCAATAAAAACATCACCCTTTCCTGGATTGTTGTTTTCCCTCGACTTCTTCTTCTTGATCAATGTGTACCTTCTAGTCACATACGGCCCCTTGTTTTTGAATCCCACACCAAGGAATTTGGTCAATTTACCTTTCTGTGCCAATATGCGATTTTTAATCCGTGCATTTAAGCGACTGGATATTTCTCCAAGTTTATTCCATAAGAGTAGTTTCAAAGCCTGGAGTTTTCCAAAGTATTTCGCATTGGTTTTCATATGTGGTACAAATTTTGCGTCAATGTCACTCGTGACTATACGATCTTTGAAGTCCACATACATGTTAAACGCTTCACCCCCACTTATGATGAGATCACCCGATGATTTGAGAAATTCTGTCAATTCTCCAGTTGTTTGGAGGATGATATCACGGATAGAGTCTGTGATGAAAACATAAATCATCTTCTCAAAGTCTTTATCAGGATATGAACTATGGACACGGTCCCTGAACTTTTTTAAGTCTCGTTGTTCATTTCTATCAAAATATTTTTTGAGTTTTGAATCTTTGAAAAGTAGATTATCATTCATAAATTTTTCGATAGTCTCCTTAGGGTAAATCTTTTCATCCATTATTATATTGTGATATAATATTATGGACTGTGGTATTATAGACGAGTGTAGATGCTACAAGTACAAAGGTGCGAAGAATCAATTCTGTGGTGCGAGGAGAGGTCCAACTATTTCCCCGTGCCCAAGTGCGTGTTGTGCTGGTGGATGTTCCGGGCAACCTTTCCGAATTTTAAAGAGACCCAAACGTAAACCGAAAAATGATTCTAGGTTCTTTACTCGTGATTACCTGTTTGGTTTCTTTGTGATAATTACATTATTGTTTCTCGTGTTCCATGACTTAAAGATTAAGTCAGTAAGATAGATATAATGTCTCTTGAAACCATTCAAACCGATATCGTTGCTCTTCGTTCCGAGGTAAAGACCCTCACCAAGCTCATCCGTAAGATCAAGAATACCCAAGAGGATCCCGATGGTGAGAAGGCTAAGAAGCGTGCTGAGAACAACGGGTTTAACCGAAAGCAGGAAATCACACCTAAGTTGCGCGCGTTCCTTGCCCTCCCAGCTGAGGAACTCATTTCTCGTTCGGAGGTGACCAAGTTCATCAACAAGTACATCCTCGAGAAGGGTCTTAAGCACCCCGAGAACGGTCGCCAGATCATCCTAGACGACACACTTCGGGATCTTCTCGCACCCCCCGCTGACGTCGTTGTAACTTACCTCAACCTCCAGAAGTACCTTTCTCCTCATTACATTAAGAAGGAACCTGTAAAGGCTTAAAAAAATAAAACATAGTATTAACAACAAGATGGTTACTTTCGTAACGAAAGAACAAATAGAACAACTTGTTGGTACAAAGATCAAAAATCTTGATTTGTACCAAAAGGCTTTTACACATAAATCCGCACTAAAAGAATATGAACAATTTACAGAATCATTTGAAACTCTGGAATTTATCGGAGATTCTGTTTTGGGTTTCGTAATCACAAAATTTTTATTTGATCGTTACGAAAGTCGACAAGAAGGTTTCCTCACGAAAGCTCGTACAAAGCTCGTTCGTGGTGAAACATTGGCTAAAATAGCCAACACGATGGGGTTGAATGCATTGGTTATCATGGATGAAAAGGGTATGCGCAACGGATGGAATAACAACCCCAAGATTTTAGAAGATGTTTTCGAAGCCCTCATCGGGGCTCTTTACATGGATCTCGGTCTTCTTCACGCTAAAGAATTCGTACTCAGAATCTACACAAATCCCGCTATGATTGACCTGAATTCCATAATGGTGGACGATAACTTTAAAGATCATCTCATGCGTCATTGTCAAGTGAACAATCACCAACTCCCTGAATACCGTGTAGCTGGTCACCATGAGGGTCTATTTTACATAGATGTATATATCGATAATCAGTATGTAAGTCGAGGTACCGCTAAAAGTAAAAAACACGCCGAACAAGAAGCCGCAAAGCATTTTTTTCAAAGAATAGAACACTTTAAACGACAAGGATTGGCTTAAAAGATTGAGGAGTGTATAATTTAATAATGCACCCTAATGTGAAAGCCCTACTCGAAATTGTGGGATCCCCGGGTACCGAGCTCGA
>JGI24921J38492_100182_pt1 | contig 33567 bp, 35 predicted proteins | sample LinPFosmplate9_FD_38492 | JGI IMG/M metagenome (IMG submission 38492)
TCGAGCTCGGTACCCGGGGATCCCACAAAAGTTTAAGCTACCACTGGGCTGGGAGCCGTTTAGTTTGATACAGAAAGGCCATGTGAAAACAGGAACACTGTCAATAACACCGGAAGGTAAGACGGTACAGTGCATTTCGGGTACGACGTTATGATGGTACGTATCGGACATGTCTTCGAAAAGGGGTTGACCGTTAATGTAGAGTGTTGCGGAATCGAACTTGAGTTCGTTATCCCAAGCCGTACCATCAGCGGCTGATGATATGAGGTGGATAGCCTTGGAAGGGTGATTGAAATATGTGAGATCAACATCGACGGTACCAGAACTGCCGGTATCCATGATTTGGTGTTGCGTCTGAGTTATAAGAATTTCCTGTTCGGTGCTGAGCAGCCTATTGCGCTCATCCGTATCGAGGTAGACGTAATTGGCGTATACCTTGGGTGTCGCACCAAAAGCTAAACCAGACCTACACTTAATTCGTATTTCTACCTCGTGATACTGCATAGCAACCAAAGGCAAAGCCTTAGTCCAATCTTCACTGAAGAAGAAAGGGATAACGAAATAATCGGAACCTTGAGTTTCAGTCTTCGCTGATTTAGCATTCGCAGACGCTACCGAAGTAGTCACGGCGCACGAAGCCTTAGCCGAGGTATCGTTATATAAAACGTTGTGAACACCCTGGATAAATAAAGAATCGAGTTTGCAGACTTGCTGCCCACCTATAAGAAGGGTAAACTCGGTAGCAGATTCACCAGTTGCAAAAAGACCGGTGTCGGCTAATGCAGTTTGAATTTCTGGAGCCTCGATCCAGACATAGCTCAAGAGATCACCCTTGGACTTGATAGGGATGGTGACTTCGGCACCAGCATTGAACTGACCGATGTAATCGACACGTTCGGGCTTGATCGCAAAATTTGTATGGCGTCGGAAATTTTGACGGAAAAATGATACTTCGGGGTCCCCTGTGATGTACACATCTTGGGCACCCTTGGATACAAGATCGACCAACGCAGCAGACATTTATTAATATATGATATTAAAAATTTAGATCTATAACGAAATAAGATGGTGATCTTTCAAGTGTTGACCTGGGATTCTCGAGATGAAGATGATGAACATTACATCCGCCTGTTTGGTAAAACGATCGAAGGCAAGTCTGTATGTGTATCCACGACGTTCAATCCGTATTTTTTTGTAAAGATTCCTTCAGATGTGGACGTGGGACATGTTAGAAAGTCGCTAGATAAGATGTTTTCTGAAGAAATTGTTAAGATGGACTTGGTGAAAGCTAAAGATATCTGGGGATTTCAAAATGGGGAAGAATATATTTTTCTTCAAGTACACTGCAATAACCTTAAACAGAGGCGTTCTGTGAGTAATTACGCTATTAAGTTTATGAAACGTGTGAAGACGAGAGATCTATCTCTTACTTTCGTATATGAAGCTAATTTAGATCCTGTATTAAGACTCATGCATCGCACCGGTATACAATCTACTGGATGGGTTGACACGAGTGATGTATGTACACGGGGTCATCACGCGAAAGTCGATGTAGACTTATTCTGTAAGAATTGGAAAGATCTAAAGCCGCACGAAACTACGGAAACTGCACCCTTTGTGGTGGCTTCTGTTGATATTGAGTGTTATAGCTCTACTGGAAAGTTTCCAGATCCTGGAGTACCTGGTGATGCGTGTTTTCAAATCGCCATATCCCTTTTAAAGTTTGGGTCGGAAGATGTATACGATAAGACTTGTTTATGCTACAAGACCACGGATTTGAATTTACCTGAGTGTACCATCAAGAGTTTTGACACGGAACGTGATATGCTCGTCGCATTTTCTGAGTATTTATCGTTTCACGACGTGGACGTCATAACTGGATGGAATATCTTTGGGTTTGATTTAAACTATATAATGAAACGAGCGTTGTATACCAAATGTCCTCCAAAGTTTTATCAACTCAGTAAGCTCTCCAATTTTACGTGTAATTTAACTCGTAAAAAGCTTTCTTCGAGTGCGCTCGGTGATAACGAACTCACACTCGTGAATATGCCTGGAAGATTTATATTTGATCTTTTCCATGAAGTTAAACGCGAATACAAGTTAGATTCATATAAACTCGATAACGTATCGAAGCTGTACCTGGGAGACAAAAAGATCGACATGTCTCCCAAAGAAATGTTTAAACGATTCGAAGAAGGAGACCCGGTTAAACTGCGAGAGGTTGCGGAGTATTGTATCAAGGATACTCTTCTGCCTCATAGACTCATACAACGTTTGTGTACTTTTGTTAATCTGTTGGAGATGGCTAAAGCAACTTGGGTTCCATTGAATTATCTCGTGGAACGCGGTCAACAAATTAAGGTATTTAGTCAATTGACTAAAAAGGCACGTGAGCTCGGATTCAAGGTTCCAACTTTTGAATACGGGCACACGGATACAACTGGTTATGAAGGGGCAACAGTTCTGGAAGCGCAATCCGGTGCGTATTATACACCCATAACCGCTTTGGATTTTGAAGGCCTGTATCCTTCTATTATGATGGCACATAATGTATGTTATTCATCGTTAGTACTAGATCCTAAGTATAAAAACATACCTGGTATCGAATATGAAACCTTTGGGAATCATACCTTCGCCCAGGGTATTCCCAGTGTACTTCCAACTATTCTTTCAGAGCTTAAATCTTTCAGAAAGCAAGCTAAAAGGGATATGGCACAATCTACGGGAAACCTTCAGCACATGTACAATGGTAAACAGCTGGCGTACAAAATCAGTATGAACTCCGTCTATGGTTTTACTGGAGCTTCTCGTGGAATGCTTCCGTGTGTGGCTATAGCTTCTACCGTGACGATGAAAGGTCGAAAGATGATTGATGATACGAAGGAATACGTTGAAAAGCATTTTCCAGGATCTAAAGTACGTTATGGTGATACGGATTCTGTTATGATCGAGTTTGACGTCCAAGGTAAAACAGGGAAAGAAGCTATCGAATATAGTTGGGAACTCGGTGAGCGCGCTGCGGCTGAATGCACAAAGCTATTCAAAGCTCCGAATAACCTCGAGCTTGAGAAGGTATATTGCCCTTATTTCCTGTATAGTAAGAAAAGGTATGCCGCTAAGCTTTGGACGAAGGGTAAAGATGGAAACATGAACATGGATTATATCGATGTAAAGGGACTTCAGCTCGTGCGTCGAGATAATACACCACACATGAGAGAAGTATGCAAAGAACTTTTGGATGGAATTCTAGAGAGTTCAGACACATCTGGACCCAAGGCTTTGGCGAGAACGAGAGCCGTTGAACTCCTAGAAGGAAACGTTCCTATGGAAAAACTTATTCTCAGTCAATCTCTTTCCGATACGTATAAGGTAAAAGGTTTTAATGTACCTGTGACTAAGACTGAAAAGGATCACATTCCGTATACAAGTGAAGATGTCAGTATGGCACACGTACGCGTCGTCACCAAAATGCGAAACAGGCGACCCGGGTCAGAACCACGTTCAGGTGATAGAGTTCCGTATGTATTACTAGACACGGGTGATCCCAAAGCGAGAGCTTTTGAGAAGGCTGAAGATCCAAAATATGCGGAGGAAAATAAACTACCTATAGATTATTCGTACTATTTCATAAATAAATTTTTAAACCCGGTTTGCGACCTGTTAGACCCCCTGTATGAAGACGTCAAAGTTGAGATATTTGGAGAGTTATTATCCAGAGAGAAGGAAAAGAAAAAGGTTATCAGGAAAAATTCCAAAGCTGAAAAACAGGTTCTCATCGCAGATATATTTAAAAAAAAGAATCCATGATATTATATGGAAGTAGGCGAGAAGAAGGTAATCGCCGCATGTAAGGACATGGTAAAAGATGCCGAATATCGCGCAGAATTGAGAACCATTAAGAAAATGTGCGATACTTTTCCAATAGGCCTAACTCCCGGAACTTGTAGATATAGATTGTTAGGTGAAAATGGGTATTGTATAGGAACTTGTGTGGGTACAAATGAACTATGTACAAAAAAGGTTTCAGACGGGGAACTTTATTGTGGAATGCATAAGAAACAGACTAAACCTGCCGAACCCATTCAGATAAATATGCAACCTAATACGAGTTGTATATGTGAACTTTGGGAAAATAATCCAGAATGTTTATATTGTAGAGAGGAACAAGAAAAGAGGCTTAGAAAGAGGAACCCTCTTAATAGAAATGAATAAATCAGATATATTATTAAGTTCTATAAATACATTTTACACAAATTCTGAAAATAGAAGTACACTAAAAGAATTACTAGATAAAAGTGGTGGCATATCACTTCGAAATTTGGAATGGTTCATAACAAATTATTCTAAAAAGAATAACTTATCATATACGACCAATGATGGCAAACTATTCAGTGTCCATTGTGCCTATAAGTCTAGTCTAGATGGGTATAGTAAAAAACTTTTTGATCCATTTTGTAGATCTCAAAAGATTATTTACACCGTTCCCGAATCACATGATAAAATTCATACGACTGTAGCACAGTTGAATTTTATCCGGTGGTGTATTAAGAATAAAATTGTGGAATATATACAAGATCACAAATACATACTATCTAATAAGCAAGTGACATGAACCCACCTTCGAATGTATACGTTTGGTACCCAACGTAATATAAATTGACGACGTAAGTCTTAGTTAATCCCGTTTTTAAATTAATCTCTAGTACCGTTCTTTCCGACTTTAACTGACTGAAATCCAAACTTCCCGATGGCTCCACATTAATCGGATTCATCGCGAAGGAATATGTGTATATATTTCTCTCCGTTCGCGACAACCTATTATTATAAGGAACAACGTATTTATAATACGTATGATCAACTCTTGGTAAATTTGGTAAATCTTCACCGTTAATGAAAATTTTAGCGCTATCGATGATAGGATAATTATGTGTATCTATGGGAGTTCCGGTTGCGTTAAACAAAGTGGTCGTAGAAAAATTGTACCTGTTGTGCATGTTAGCGGCTGCCTGGTCAGCCAGTTGAGTTCCAACCCCAGCTACGGTTTCATCCTCGTAGTCTTTGTCACGTAAAAACCAGAATAGGGTTTTTACAGGTATATTTGGAACGAGTTGTAATCTCACTACTTTACTACCTACTTCCGTTTCTTCTACGGGGTGGCGTTTGACTATATCCGTCACGAAAACCTGTTTTCGTTTTGATAAAAATATACGTTCTTCATCAGATACGGTCATTTCTTCCGTTATAAGATCAAAACTATTTAGTGTTATATTCTCTGGACTAGAATTCGTAAAAAACGTTTTTGGACGAAACTTTATTTCAAATTCTATCTTTTGCTTATGTACCCCACACGTTGGGAAATAAGGACGATTGGGTTTATTACTATCGTATTCATCTCCTTCATATTTTCTAGAAAAAAATAAAGGTATCGGAATTAATATATCTGAATCTTTCCGATCAATGTCTTCATGGTTTAATATAGACGTATCTTCGGCATTATTTCTATTTATAAGAAAACGTTTTGTACGTTTTTCAGATGCGTCCAAATACATCTGATCATAAATAATACCCCAATCGTCATAATACGTCTCGACTTCCAACTCGTCTACACGCATTGTAACGGATTTAATTAAATGTCTCCCTAATTGATCTGCCAACCAAAAACTACCACTCGCTAATCCGGGAAATTTAACAGAAATATACATATTACTCAAAAGATCTCCCATATTACGAGGGTTTAACGTGACCTTTATAGATTCACCGAAAGGCCAAGTACTTTGCGCATCGTTAGGTTTAGAAATTGTAGTCGATCTATGAAACTTTGTAAAATTTGAATGTCTATCGTATGAATATTTAAAAGGTGAATATCTAGGATCATCATTTAGTAGGTACGTATCCTGTTTCCCAATAGCATTGAGAGCTAGGGTGGCGCCTGGATCGGGTCCCTGTACGTCCATACTTATCTATTGTCTACAATTTTTTAATATCAGTTTCCCACATTTCAAAATAACCAGTAGCTTCAATTAAGCAAAGTTCTTCTCTGAGTTTGTTCCATTCACCGAATAGAGCGGCGACTCTCTCCTCCGTGTATTCGATGGTCTTAATGTGTAGCAGGTAATCGTACGAATTGTCAACCATCGGAAACACTCGACTGATTTCATTTTCTAGATCTTGCTTTTTCCGTTTAAATACAACTATATCACCATCAATTACCATTTTAACAAAGCGTGCTCGGTGAGAACAGAGTTCAGCCTTCTTCTTGGTCGTGTCGATGAGATGAGCCTTACGTTTCTTGTAATGTTCCATACGAAGTTTAATAAAATCAACCAAAATTTGTTCAGGTGTATTGTATTTACAGATACCCTTTGTGGGGTGAAACAAATGCATGTTTGAGCATCTGATAGTCTTTTGCAGCTTGAGATCTTTCACAGCGTCTTTGCCGTTATAATCTTGGATGATAAAATCAACGTTCTCTGTTGTACTGTTATTTGTGAAACCACTGATGATTTTCTTTTCAACGAGAGTATCGAGATGTTCCTTGTAATCTTGGGTCCATCGACCCGGGGGGAGATCGGTTACCTTAACGGTCCTCCCAATACTTTTCCATACACCTTGTGCGATCCACGAATCATCATCCTGTTCCAATATAGATCCAGTAAACCCCCGAAACCAGGGTTTCATTTTTTTCATATCTCTACCATTTGTAAAGTTGAGGATATTTGCCTTGATATCTTCTGGATTGAAGGGTGGAACGTAGCAACTGAAACCTGTTCCAATTCCTTCAGTTCCGTTCACGAGTACCATAGGTAAAACAGGCATATAATGCTCAGGCTCAATCGCTCGTCCATCGTCGTCAAGATAGGTAAGTATCGCGTCATCCTTTTGATCGAAGATATTTCGAGTTTCCTTCGACAACTTCGTAAAGATATAACGGGTCTGAGATGCATCCTTACCTCCCATCAATCGGGTCCCAAACTGACCACACGGCTCCAAAAGATTAATATTATTAGAGCCCGTGTAGTCGTTTGCCAGTTTGACAATAGTATCGGCCAAACTTACTTCACCGTGATGATAAGCAGACTTTTCAGCCACAAATGCAGCCAATTGCGCAACTTTCATTTCATCCTTAAGGTTCTTTTGAAAACAAGAATACATAACCTTTCGCTGAGACGGTTTGAGTCCATCTGCCATATGTGCGATAGAACGTTTCAAATCCGCCAACGAGAAGTTTACCAGATCCTTATGAATAAAGTCGGTAATTTCCAGCTGCTTTATCTTACCATACGGTACCTCGAGATCTTTTGCTTCTTTCGCGGTACTTTCAAGAAGCCACGTCTTACGATCGTCGGCCTTCTTTTTATCGAACGCGAGTACCACAGAATCATCCGTCATTACATCAACGTTAAATTTAACGGTGAGATCTTGGATAATTTTGAAATATTCTCGAGCCTCCACAGAAGTTGAAGTACCGAGACCCTTATAGTATTTGATCCTCCAACCCGGTTGACCATCCCCGTACCATGTACGAAATGCGGAATCTGTATAGAACGATTTGGACTGAGAAGCTTTCATGGCTTTAATGATAGGTGTGACCATCGAAACAACAAACCCCAACTTGAGGAGACTGGGCCAAAACGCGTGAACCATGTTGAGAATTAGACCCTTGATATGTGAACCATCATTATCCGCGTCAGTCATGATCATCAAGCGTCCGTATCTAAGCTCTGAAACATCGGTGTATTCCTTGCCTTGTTGGAGACCAAGGATCTTCTTCAGGTCGTTGAACTCTTGATTTCCTGTAAGTTGCGAAACGGATGCATCTCTAACATTCTTACACTTCCCTCTTAGAGGAAAGACTCCGTAGTGATCACGACCAACAACTGAGAGACCAGCGACTGCGAGGGTCTTTGCTGAATCACCCTCTGTGACGATGAGTGTACACTTTCCAGATTGAGCTGTTCCCGCCTTGTTGGCATCATCGAGCTTGGGAATACCTGTAATTTTACTCTTGCGAGCCCCACCATCGGTTTTCGCGAGTTCCTTCATCTCCTTGAACTTTGAGAGAGCCGTGAGTTCATCTGAAACGCCAGTCTTCAAGACGTTTTTTACGAAGGTTTTAGGCATCTCAAACTTAGAGCCAAAGTCTTGTGCCTTGAGTGTACACTCAGACTTGACCTGACTCGAGAAAGTGGGGTTCTCGAGGGTTGTTTTCACAAAGATAGAGAAAGTGTTTTTGACCTGTTGAGGCTTGAGTTTAATTTTTTTTGCCATCTCTTCGATGATCCCCGCAGCGACCAGTGAGGCAGCGTGATCGACGTGAGTTCCACCCTTACTGGTACAGATACCGTTTACAAAGGATACCTGTTGCATACCATCTTCAGATGGACCGATACAGACAGACCAGCGATCTGTTGTGGCGCAGTGTACATTCTCTACACCTTCATGCATTTTGGCGTAGGCCTCGAAGCTTTGTTTGGGGAGAGCTTCACCGTTGAACTTGACTTTGCAGTTGGGTGTCGTACAGATATTAGCGTCCCAAATACGCTTTTCGAAGATTTTGTAGATGTTGAAATCCATCTTGGTCATTCCAAACCGTTTCCAGTCAGGGATAAATGTTACGGACACGGATGATGTGGTACCCGAATGTTTTTTGATTTTTGGGGGTTCACACACTGACATGTTATCCGACCACTTTTGTGTGTATGTCTGCTTTGTTTCGTGGTCTTTTACGATGATTGAGAACTCTGAAGAGTAAATGTTCGTGAGTTTAGCTCCGTAACCATTTCTGCCTCCGACAATCCGCTTTTGATTATCATCGTAATTTGTACTCGTGAGAAGATGTCCAAAAACGAGTTCTGGGTTCCAGATTCCTTCCTTTTCGTGCATTTTAACGGAGATTCCACCCAGTGGGCCATTGTTTTCAATGGTTATGGAACCCGATATTTTATCTATAGATACAGCTATTGAGCTGGTATTTTTAGGATGGAGTGAGTTGCGATCGATGGCATTAACGAGGATCTCATCAAAAATCTTGAGTAAACCAGGTGAATACTTGGTACTCTTCTTTTCAAATTTCTGACCGTTAAGAACCCAATAGGATTCCGAACTTAAATCAGTTGGACCAACATATGAGTCGGGGCGTTTAAGCACATGCTCGATATGCGTGAGTTTCTCAACGCTCTCCATGATTTTTTTTATTTTATTACACATCTATTCTCTAACTTAGGTTTCACAGGAACTATCGTAATCTTCGATAAGTTCCTTAACAAGAAATTCGAAGAGAGTATCATGTAGATCTTCTGGAAAGTCTCCATTAATATCTTCCAGTTCCGCGTCACCATCATTCGTGTAATGATGAACAAACCTGAAAGATGCAACCTTGTTTTCTCTCGAAACTTTACCTTCCCACTCTCTATATTGATTATATGGATCATCCTCGTCTTTTTCTATACTATAAACTTCGTAGCGCACATCATCCAATTCGACGTCCCACCAATACTCAGGGTTTTCTTCTTCATCGGGATAAAATTTCATTTTACTAATGAGCATGGCTAACTTTTAACTTAAGTTAAATTTCAACATTTACGTGTACATCCTGCGCTCCTTTCGCGATTCGTTCTTTCGACTCGCGCTCCGCCGCTTTGAACTTCCACTGCCGATCATAGGCACGACGTGTTTCTTCACGCCACCTTTCTTTCTCCTCCCGTTCCTCCTTCCTTTTCCTTTCTTTCTCCTCTCGATCCTCCTTCCTTTTCCTTTCTTTCTCCTCTCGATCCTCCTTGTTTTTATTTATTATGATTTCAATTTCTTCAGGATATGGTTGTATAAATTTAACCACATCGAGAACTTGAAAGTTCCTGAGTTCATCTGTATAATCTGTATGCAAACCAATCATATAATATCTTATAGCGATTTTGCCTCCATAACCACATGTTACATGAACAGTGCTATTTTTAGCTATACGTCCCATTTCTGGTTTGAGTCCTTCACCTTGTATTATTTCTAACGCGGTTTTGCCATTAAAACCACCCGCACCAATAGCGGTATCTATCTTACCGATTGAAGCCCCTCTATAAATGTATGCTTCGTACTTTATTGCATAATTACTTTCATTTTTCATTATGACTTTATTACGACACGCTTTTGTAATACAGCAAAAAAAATTTGGGATAGATGATATCATATTGACTAATATTTAAGAATATTTTTATTTAGTTTTTGATCTTACCTATAATTTTTATGACTGACATACTTCCTGTCATTATAAAAATATTAGCATTATATAAGTATGTCAATCGAGAGTAACTTGAAGAAATTACTCAAAGGTGAGAAGGCTTGTATCCCAGAACACTTCTTGAAGGTTCCCAGTTACAACTCACCCACCCTTCGTACTGGTAAGGGTAAGCCATTGAGTGAAGGTGCATTTGGAAAGATGTACCGTGGAAGTATCAATGATAATGGTCGTCGATATGTCGCGTACAAAGAGATAGATACATCGGAAAGTACTGATGGTGCCTTTGAGTTTGAATTCAAGGTTGCCGAAAATTTGAAGGAGTTTGCGGTTCCTGAGATGTACCTCTTTAAGAAGTGCCCCATCCAAGATAAAGAACCCCAAAGAATACGCAAAGGGGGGAAACCTGGTTCCAAAATGGGTCATTTTGTCCAGCCATCGCGACGTATCAAACCCAAGGATATTCTTTATATGGAACTTCTTGATGGTATGTCGTTTAATTCGTGGTGGCAAACCAAGCCATCTCTTGATGCGATAAAGTCTGTAATCGTACAGGTTTTTGATAATCTCTACCGAATTAACCAAAAATTTCCAGACTTCCGTCACCGCGATTTACATGGAGGAAATGTGATGGTTACTCGGAACGAAACGCCATACACATGGAAAGTTGACCTCGGTCGTAAAGTAATTCGAAACGACCCAGGTGGATCTTTTAGGAGTCGTCTCGGTTCACCAGATATCAAAAAGTATAAGCGCACAAACGCTGGTGTAGAAGCGACTATCATTGATTTTGGTTTATCATACTGGTCCAGGCGTATGCCAAACCCGGAAACGAAGGATGGTGGATATGAGGGTGCGGGTATATACGGGCATGGAATAGGTCCAGGCACGATTTACTATGATATTCATAGGTTCTTGTATATCATTTATGTTAAGGTGAGACAGCCAGAAAATGCTAAGGAGCGAGCTATTAAAAATTTCATCGAAGAGCTCATACCAAACAAAGAGTTCCTCGAGTTTAACGGAAAATTCACCAGCCAGGGATATCTACTCTCAGATTACCACGTCGCCCTCCGAGCAAACCTCCCCACCTTCAAAACTATTTTGACACACCCATTTTTAACTGGTGAGAAATCACCGAATAGACCAAAGACTCTCTCAGAGGCTCTCAAAAAGATTGGTGCCATGAAGGTTAAAACACCTCCCAAGATCAAGACACCCAAGGCCAAGACTCCCAGCCCCAAACTCTCAACCACGGAAAGGAAAAGGAAGATGAACAGTGCGATTAAGAAGGCTGTGGCTGCATTAGCTAAGCCCAAAGCCAAACCGGCACCCCGAAGAAGACCTGGTGTTGTGCGTCCCAACCCAGTCCCTGAGATTCAGCCAGCCAGTCCCGAGGCACCTTATGCTGTGATGCCCCCTTCCAATATGATGGAATATGCAGCGAAGATTGAAAGTGGGAGGAAGAAGGCTGCGAACAAGTTAAATGCTAGGATTCAAGCCATCAAGGCCACGAAGGGTAAGACCCCCACACCCGTTCGTCTCAAGGAGAAGTTCTCTTTCGTCAATGTAAAGGGTAAGAAGCGTGAATTTGTCAGGAAGTTTGCATACGATAGGGCTTTGGCTAAGAACAAGGCTGAGAGAGAAAAGACCCCCACACCCAAGGCTAAGAAGAATGAATACTGGAGGTCTTTCGTTGACGTAAACGGTAAGAAGCAGGAATTTGAGAGTAAGTCCGCATATCATGAGGCTAAGCAAAAGAACTTGCAAGCTTACGGTGCCAAGATGCAAGCAAAGATCAATCGTCAGATACAACTTGGACGTGATACACGGTTCTCGTTCGTTGACGTAAACGGTAAGAAGCGTGAGTATGTGAGAAAGGGTATGTATGAGAAGGCTCTGGCTAAGAATAAGGCTGAGAGGGAAAAGACCAAGGCCAAGACCCCCACACCCAAGGCCAAGTGGTCTAACGCAAATAATAAACAATTCATGGAATTATTGGCACGGGAAAAGAACGCCCAGAGAAAACTTGCGAATAAGATGAACAAGGCAAGGCCTCTCAAGAATGGACCATTAGACCCGGCGGTTGCGTACGCTCACAAAACTCCAAAAAATACCAAAAAGATAAACAAGTACGTGAACAGTCTGACAAATAATGAACGCAATATGCTCAAAAAGAAGATTTGTTAGATACTTCAGCTTGATTTAAATATGTAGCAAACATTAACCACACTGTAAGAGGTATCATGAGCCAATACGAATTGGTTTTCCTCATATTCCATAAAATATAAAGACTCACGAGTACCGACCAAGCGAGAACGTATCTCGCTTTATTCTTTTCACCCCTACAAGAGTACACAATAAGCCAAGCGCATAAAGACGCAATCAATATTAAAAATTCGCGATCCATTTTAGTCCTCTGCCATGAAAGACCGGTAGTTAGGTATAAAATGGGCCACACTACTCCAAATACCCAACCTGGTGGTCTAAGCTTAACGTTTGAAGCTGAACTTTCCAGATTTGGGCAAATATAACTCGTTAATGAAATCAAAATAGCTGGTATAAATATACGGATATCCTTCATAATTTATTGTAATATTTTAATTAATAGTTTCGTTTTTTAATCTACGTTAATTATCTTTCGTATATGTGGAATGTCCTTAACGGCTGTAAAATCAATATTTACTCTTGTTTTACACCATTCGTATATACCCTTTTCTTTACAGGTATCGGGATTTAATAAAATTATCCATAGTGGGTATTTTTTTCGAATGTCAAATATCTTATCTTTCGTTGGATTGTTTAAAATAATATAATCACCCGAATATTTATCAGACCACAGTAAACGAGGACTATTTATTTTCCCATCGGGATAGAAAATAACTCCATCATTAAATACATAGTATGGAATTTTATCACCGTATAATGCTGCCGAATATCCAAATGTAGATGATATCCCTTCGACTTCACCTTCGGGAATATTTCTACCACAATTACCACCCATAGTGGTATAAATTTTAGGCATTTTAGACATTAAAAACCATTCAACCATGCTATTGTATTTACTTTCCAATGATTCTTTTACCGGATTATTGTGTTCTTGTGAAAATTCGCAAGATGTATACCCAATATCTAAATCGAGTGATATAGCTTTTGGTACTTTACTTTGAAAATACTTTTTAGTTGTTATCGAATCGCTTATAATAAACACGGGTTCGTCTGTATCATTGGCCATTTTTATCATCGATTCTACAGCTTTATCCGATGCAATTGGGTCATAAGCAAATTTAGAACTATCTTCGGATAAAGTACCACGTCGTATATGAAAACCAGCGACACATTTGTCAACCTTTTTCCAATGTTTATCTACCAACGTTTGCATATATTCGGTAGGTTTCATATATTCACGCATGACAGATCCAATATTTGGAAAACGTAAATGTGTAAAAGAATTTAAAGAATCTTTACCATTTATAACGCCATTTTCAACGACGTTTTTAAATGTGAGAATTTTGTCTCTGCCATGTTTATAAATAACTGAATCAATTCCACCTTTTCCATTCGTCATTATAATATGTGTCGAATATGATATTATAATATTTCCTATTCCTGCTCGATGATGTGGTAAATAAATCATAGTTTAATGTTATTACAGTATCATTCTCTAAATACTTTATCCAAGTACATTTCTAATATTTTCTAAATAATGTTGTCTGTCGCATAATGTATTTATTTCACGTTCAATATTCACCCTTTCCTCGCGCGCATTTTTTCTCAAATTTTCAACACCTTTATTGAAATGATACCTGTAATTTTCGTATATTTTCTTTTCATACGCTTTACTCGTAAACTCTTCACGTTCACTATCTGATTCCCACCTCATATTATCATTAAGATTTTCAAAAGTCCACTCTTTATTTCCTACACATTCAGCATCATAGTCGCAATAATTTTTTATCGCATCCTCCCTGACCTTGATAGTTATGTTTCTGATATATCTTAAATTTCTCAAACTTCTTTCGATTATTTTTAAATCATTCTCAAGATTTTTGAGTAATTCTTCGTTTTCAATCCATTCATCATAATATACCGGATCTTCTTCGTTTATGGTATCGTGTAATTGTTTTATATTATCACACATTTCTAAATAGGTACCTTCCGGGATCACATTAGAAATATGGTCGACGCATTGCATGAGAGATTTGAGATTATCCATTTTTCATGGGAATTAATAAAAGGTGAAACGACTTAGGTATATCTTTTCCTCATCTGACCTGTAAAGGTGGTCCATTCATCGTTTTTCTTATCGGCAAAATAGAAAGCTTTTAAAGTTGCGTTATCGAGGGATGCCTGCTTTTTCATCTGTGCGTCAGTCGTATTTTTACGAGTTTTACGGAAATATTCGCCCGATTTTTGTTCCGCTTTAATCATAACTTTTAAGACAGATTTCCACTCTTTTTGAAGTTTGGTATATTTCTTAAGGTCACGCGCGTTCATTTTAGACTCAATAGATTTGGGGAGAAGTTTGAGGTTAGCCATTTACTGTATTACAATATAATTATTACCTACTCTAAGAGCTGCCTCTGAAGCTGAGCGAGGGTGATGTTATCCTCGCGATCATCCAGACGCGCTTCGCGAGCCAATTGCCACGCACGCACCCGCTTGACCGACGCCGCCGCCTTATTGTACTTTTTCACCTTTTCCAAATATGCAGTCGCCGTTTTGTTGTAGTTTAAGACGCAGTCGTTGAGATGCTCCCGATCTTCTTTTAACTTTTCCGCTTTCCTGTTCAACATCCGTTCAGCCTCGTTCAACACCAACTCTCTTTCATCTGGATCGTGTCGTTCGGCTGCCACGTGTAAGTTTTTTAATTGTTCACACACTTCCAAATAGAAGCCTTCCGGAACTTGTTGAGCGTTGTCGTCCAAGATTTGCATGATTTTGTGGCACACATCCATTTGAGGATTCGACATTGTTCAAATTGAACACCAATTGACCACGTTGTACGTGCTGTTTAGTTTTTTGATACTTATTGTGTTTATTACATCTACTTAGGCGCTTTTTCTAAAAATTAGGCAGGTTATCTCTGGATCGAGCCGCGAAGGTCGCCTCATCGACCCACTCTCGGACTTCTTCCTCTTCTTTTTTTTCCTCGTGGTTCTCCTTCTTGAGACGGATGGTCTCGAGCCTCTTCTTCGCGGCTTCCACCTTAACGAGTTCCTTTTGAATCTCTGCGAGGGTCATGTTATCCTCGAGCTGTTCCTTAAGATCCGCGAGGGTGATGTCGTCCTCGTCATCTTCGTCATCTTCACATGCTTGGCAATGAGCGTCAAACATGTGACAGGTGTGTTCCCCGTTTTCGACCATCTCTTGGATGTCGGGGTCATGCATGATGTCATCATCATCCTCATCGGAGACCGGGTCGCGAAAGTTGGGCATGCTGCCAAACTCAGCCTTCTTGGTCTCGGGGGGAGGGAGGACCTCAAAGTTGATTTTAGCGTTGGGGAGCAGGGTCGTGAGACGATCCAAAGTTTTCATGGCGGAGCGGGATCCGATGAGCTTGCCGCCGAGAGCTTGGATTTCAAAGTTCATTGTTGTTTGTTGTTTGTTGGTTGAAAATTACAAGGTTTTGAGCTGACTTAGGTTTTATTTTTACGATTGTTGTTGTTGTTGTTGTTGTTGTTGTTGTTTGAGTTGTTGGAGTTCATGTTATTTTTAGTGGGGCGGCGGAACGATCGTGTCGCGTTGTTATTTGAGTTAGAATTAGAGTTTGCGTTACGGTTACCTCTTGGTGACCTCCCAGTATGTACCCAGTTGAGTACATCCTCAAGAGACCACGACCCATCAATATTATCATATCCCTTCCAGCTCATAGCCTTCGTCCTAACGCCAAACAATCCGTCATTATCGGGAAGTTGCATTGTTCCCTGCAACAATCTAAGTGTCTTTCCAGTCTTCGAAGTGGTGGTCATAATGTACGGGAAAGTTTTTGAAAAATACTTCCACTCGGCAGTATTACGTTCACTTCTTGGTGTATATTTATGAATTATACCCCAAATGAACTTCTTAATGAAAGAGATACGCTTACGAGGATCATTAGGACCAGGGTTTTTAGTGCGACCAATCGCTAACATCATAGCATACAGAGCCTCCATGTAGCAGAAATGATGTTGTGAAAGTTCATCGTATTGAGAAAGTCTGAATGCTCCCCGTGCACCCTTTTCACCGAGCTTATTGAGAATTAGGCTTCCAAAATTTGACGGGTCATTCACAAATTTACTGTAGCTGTTTTTTACAAAACCACCCGAAGGTTGTACATTTACCTTTTCTGACCTCGCAGTTACCTTTGCTTTACATCCAAAAATAGATCGTACCCTAGGCGTACTCCACTCCATCTTGGACCCAAACTGTTTCAACGCTACTGTTAAAAATCGTGAACCCTTTCCATACATAGAATCATATACAGTCACTTTACCATTTTGATGTTCTACATGAAGGAGACCGGTATGACCCGTCCTATTTTCAAACTTATGAGTAAGTAAAATGAAGTCGTGATCAGTGTCGTGGGGGTACTTTTTTCTCGTTGTATTGAGATTATTAGTGGTCTCCTTAATTTGGTAAGACATATATCCACGAGTTCCAATAGTATCTGTCATGATCTGCTCAAACATACCCGGGGCGTGAAGATATTTCTTGGCAATTTCAGAAGCGTTCTCAATAGCGAGAAGGGTTCGGGCTCGTTCTCGTTCTCCTCCACCAGTCTTGTTTCCTGCGGTACGTTCTATGTAATCGCTACTGTTGAACTTGCGAGTCTTTTCACCAATCACTTTCATGAGCTGGGTGCGATTTGCACCCGCTGGTAGAAGTTTTACAGGTACAGGATTATTCATATGATATATGTTAATATTATTATTAAATTTCGAATGGTTCTTCAAGTCCTATTAGCCGACTGGGTTCTCTTTTGGAAACGATGTAAGTGATATGACTTGTGTGCACACCCCAAAGAATACCCGAGATAACCGCAACCATTTCGTAGCTACTTAACCCAGTTTCATCTTCGGTGTTACCGGTGATACACATGAAACTTCCTAATGTTATCACATTTTCTACCCCCAATACTGGAATAAGGGACGCGATCTCAACTGGATAATCATTTGAAGCTAGAATTAACCAAATTAGATTTGACAAAAGGGTGTAGAGATTCGTGAAGAATACGAATACTTGGCAACCACCTATGAGGTGTGGGGATATGATTATGAGTGATACCGTAGAGAGACACAGTTTTGACCATCTATAAATGTATTCAGGTTCTGACATACATTTCTAAAGAGTCTAAATTTTAAGTAATTAACGAAACCAATATCCATTCGCTGGACTAATGACACCGCTGTTCGTTCTAGAAAGTGCTGGTCTTATCGTGTCGGGGATGAAAGCGTGGAGTTTCTTTAACTCGTTGCAGAGGGCTAGGTAGACGTTCTCAGGGATTTTATCAGATATACTGTCTATTATTTGCATTACATTTTGAAGTACATTCATAACTATAGTATATGGCTATTTTCTCACACCCGCAATTTGTAAGGCGATCTTGAGACAATGTGTTTGTGGGTTCCAATTGGTTTCTCCGATGTCAATCATCTTCGCCGGCAGCCCAATATACGTCTTATACTTCCCCGCCACACGAATTTCAAGTCTAGAACCAAGATTCGCGTATGTGCAGGTGTCGCGTCCGCCCTGCCGAGGGAACTCGGCTTCTGGTAGATCAACCTCAAAGTGGATTCTACCCCCATCAGTGCAACTCCAGTACGCGTAGTTTGAACGAAAAACAGCTTTTCTCTCGATACCAGCTTCGGTTGGTGTTTGCCCATTCTGGTATGCTGAATCAAGTGCGCGCTTGTCACCCTCATAGTAGGGGCAGCTACGCCTATCGTGACCCACGTGGTGACAGCGACCACATCGACGTGGACCCGAAGATCGCTGGAGAGCAACTGAGGTGGGTTGGCAAGTGTGAAGATTCTTGAGATGATTACAGAACTGGAGGTAGAGACCTTCGGGGATTTTATCCGAGGCGTCGTCCAGCTGTGTCATCATCGTGCGTAAAATGTCTTGTTGAGTAGTCATGTTTTTAGATGAAATTTACAAATATTCTTACAAACTTAGGTGCTAATTTTCTTTAACGCCGTTCACTCACCCGCACCTCCCACCCATGGTCCACCATTCGCCCCGGGGCGACCCAAAACTCATTTGTCGCGGACTCCCAGTAATCACGGTGATAGACGCATGCATCAAGTTGCTCCAACTCCCTCTCCGTATCCACACAAAGCATCTCAAACCCGGTCATCTGTGCCTTCGACTCAACCACCTTTAACTTAGCGCTGTTGAAGTACTCGGTCATTTTCCTTTGGCATTCTTCCTTGTAGTCATCGTAAATCTTCTTCTCAAAGGCGGGAAGCTTTTGGAGTGTTTTGAGTGAAAGTTCATCATAGTAGACGAAATCTGGGACCTTCTCCCCCTCGGTTCCAATTTCCAACACAATTGTCCGAAGACCGTTTTCCATCAGGTTTTTCCAGGTCCAGGAGTGGAACGCAGCGGCGGTGCTTAGGTGACCAACGAGTTCCCCAGCCTCACCACCGGAAGCCCATCTGACGTTCTTTTCACACCATTGCTTGATAGCCTGACTCTTTCGAAACGCAGTCATACGCTTGATGGGGGTCCAAGTACGCCTCGCTTCTTTTTCCCACTTCATGAGAACCTTGTACTCCTCGTGCATCTTCTTCACAACATCCAGAAGTAGGTCTCTGAGACGTGCAATCTCAGAGAGACGTCTTCGATCGAGATTCGGGGCGAACGGGGCACGAACCGTTGGTCGTGGAGACTCGTAGTCGCTGTCTGATTCGTCGTCACTCGCGGTGTCGCTGTAGTAGAAGGAGTCTTCGTGGAACGGTTTATCACCGTTGAGCTTGTCGTAGACGCGCTTGAACTTGTCTGTCATCTTCAGATACATCCCATCAGATATCTGACCGGATATTTCGTCGAGGCATGTCATGAGGCTTTGGAGATCTTCCATTTTTTCAGTTGAAAATTTCAAAAGTTCGATTGACTTAGGTTGTTTTTTTAAGAAAAAGAAGTACAAGACTTATCAGCAAAACCTACGAAGAATGCTGTGTATATCATGATGATAAATACTAGGGTTTGTCTGCGTTTCGGTAAAAAATACATTCCACCGAGTAGAGATAATATGACGTAAAAATAAAAAAATTGTGTATATTCCACAAAACCTCTCAAATATCTCGTCGTGGATATAGTCCCGGGGTATGATATGAAGATACTTTCAACTTCAATTTCATTTTGTATAGGACTAAAGTTTTTGAAAATTTTTTCATCTTTGTCTACCTTTATAAAATCGTATTTATTACAAAGTTTATTAAAATTGCGTTGATCGTCTTCACATTTTAAAAGTAATTCATCTTTTAAAACTTGTTTGAGTTCTTTAACATATCCCATATACAAACCAGCGTTCGCAATTGAATTATCACATGTTCCAAACATAAATGATTGAAAAAACCAAGGTGGGTTATTTGAAAATAACACTTTACACTTGTAGCTTTCAAAAAGTTTCTTTACATTTTCGGGGTTTTTATTAATTTTGGTATCGAAACCGTCTATATACACAACTATATCGTCGTCATTTTTAGTTTCGAGATGTTTAATAACACCTTTGGATTTATCAGAAAATCCATTCCATTTTGTACCCCAACCTAAAACTTTTATGGGGACTCCAAATTCATTATTGATGAGTTCTTCATACATACCCTGGCTCTTATTTGCATACGTAACTATTTCTACACTCATATGTATATAATAAATGATGGTTATGAAGAAGTAAATTTTTCTTTTATACCTCCAGCAACTTTTACTATGGTGACGAGTGATGAGAACCACCATATATATTTCACATCCATCGTAGTAAATCTTATAGTAGGAATTCGTAGTCTGGGTTTTTTCAATTTTTCATGTAGTCGTTTAAGCGCGTCGCACATTTTTATGTATTTACCTTCCGGTAAATAGTCTCTATATTGATCTAAACCCTTCATGACTATAGCTAGATCTGGGTCTACACCCATTTAACTTTAGAGAGTAAAATAAAATACCAAACTTCACTCAAAATTATAACTTGTTGTGTCATGACTAACAGTTTAGCACGGTCGCTCTTAGGTACTATATCACCGAATCCCACACTCGACATCGTTGTCGTAGCGAAATAGTATGGATCTAACGGGCTCTTAAAATCAAAATCTTCAGGTCCCATCCTACTATAGATGAATCCATATACAAGAGTTGTGAGAAAAATTAAAAAGAAATTATTAACTACACGTTTCATTAGTATACGTAAAGAAATAATTAATTTCCAATATATACCCCTTCCCTGACAGCTTTTTTTACGAGACTGTTATACCAAAAAAGTATTTCGTCTTTCGTTTTAGATATACTTCTGGGGTAAACACGTTTAACTAGACCAAGTTCTCTATTTTTTAAAGAATTTATGGATACTTTAGGTTTGTTTGTAAAACAAGAATAACACACCGATTCTACCTTTAGACCTATGAATGAATAATATTGTTCGTTATTATCTACAAATATAGGATTTGTATGTAGGTAACTTCGTATAAATTTTTTAGTCTGACGATTTCTCGACACGACTCGGGGTTTCAGAGGAGCTTTACATCGACTACATTCTCGAGTCCATTTGATGTACATAATATTAAAATGTATGTATACTTTAAATGTCTTCAGCAAAAGGTATTATAGGTCTCATGATAGGTGTAGGCTTAGGTGTACTCATCATGTGGTTGGTTCAGAAACAGGCTCCAGGTGGAAGTCCAGCGTCTACAATTTATGGAATTCCTTTTAAACCTGGTGTAAGTTCTGTATTAGATGCCATAGGACGCGTGCATAGTAAAGCTGTAGAAAGTTTACGAAAACCTTTATGCCAAGCAGCGCATTCAGAAGAATTAGGCATAATGGCTGAGTTAGAAAAAATAGAAGAACCCATCCCTTGTGCCGAATTCAAGTTGTTGTTAAAACAGGAAAGGGATGAATTTGTAAAAGCGGAATTTGATAAAGAAAACGATCCCGTGAGCAGAAAGTTACTTATTAATTTATACACGGAAATTGATATGTTAATCGATAAGATACACAAGCAATTTTGTAAAACTGAAACAAATACAATTGAAGCTAAAGATATCAAAAAGCTTGTAAAAGAAGTTAGGGAAGCTTTATGTTATGATAAGGAGGGTTATGATAAAATATCACTGGAGAAATTAAAAAAGGAAGTAGGAACAGCTCCCAAAGATATCAAAATCCATCTTTATGATCAAATGACACCTTATACTGAAGTACTAAAAAATACTTTTACATGGATAAAGAATGCTATTGAAAACGGTGATGATAATGAACCCGCTCCATGGACTCCAAAACCACAGAGTTGTTTAGAACTTTACGGTGGATGGCCGCGGAAGCTATTATCTAACAAACCACTCGATGATCCGATCTCCATTGGTGGAGAGACACCCGAGGAAGCATATGAAAATGGGCGTTCTCAAGTGTGTCGTCAGATAGAAAAAAATATAGACGGCGAACCAGATGAAAATGGTCAGATCGTGCTTGGGGGCATCTTGCCCACAGCGACTGAAAGATTTAGTAGATATGGTGAAGCGTGCAAACGTTTAGACGAGCTTGCAGAAGCCAATAATTTTGAAGCGTATCACACCACAGGTTATGAAGATACTCCCAATATAGACGAATACGTTAGGGGTAAAAAAGAGGCGTGTCTTTTATATAATAAAGATGATCTTCAAGCAGCCGCGAAAGTTGAGGAAGACGCCCTTTTTGTGATTGAAAATGCGGCACCGAGCACTGCTCAAAATGATACCTAAGTCAATCGATAAAATTTATAAAACAACAAAGAAAATGGAACAACACGCAATGAACATCTGTAGAGTTATCGAGCCAACCGAAAAGTCTGAGCGGTTGGCTCGAGCGCTTGTAAATTTAAAGCGAAATTATAATAATCATGATCAAAAAAGGCAGGCCAAATCTATCGTTTTTTTGGAAGAGGCTCCTAAGCAGGAGGTTGTTCAAAAGCACACGAATCACATATGCAAGGCTACAACCCTGAAGGGTAAGCCGTGTAGCTTTAAGGCTGTATGTGGTGGGTATTGTAAAAAACATGGAATATCAATGGGTGGTGTAAGTCTTGGTAAAAAAATAGTCGTTTAATATAAATGTTTGATCAGGACACACTTAAACCAGTCATCATATCTATGATCGTTTATATAGTCATCGCGAAGGTATTACCAGATCTTATGAAGAAACCCACGGGTATAAGCTTCATAGATGATATCAATTCCATGTTAATCTCTCAAAAGGGATCTATAGGTTCAGGTGCTCTCCTCACCGGCCTCGTCGTTCTCATCACCAATTACATTTACGAAGAATTCTCTTAAAACGTTTTCACGATTTACAACCTGTTTAGTAAAAATGTGATCCATAGTATATACCTTGTTCTCGTACGCGTGTTTCATGAACTCCAAGAGTTGATCGAAATTGGGTTTACCCCAAATCATTCCTTTTTGAAATAGGAAATCGTCAGTCTCCAATTCTTGAAGTTCACAATTAATCATGTAAGGTGATTTAATATATTCAGAAGGTCCTCCAAAATCGGTTAAGATAACAGGCTTATCCCGAATAGCCGCTTCTATAGCTCCCATACCAACACCTTCAGATTTAGAAAAGTTTACATAGCAATCACACCTTCTATGTAAATCGTCCATTTCGTGACTATCTAACATATTGTTTATGACTTCAACCCTGGGAAGTCGAATATCTACATCTTGATTACACGTAGCTTTGACAACCAGACGCGTGTTGGGTTCATTTAGACGAACAAACGCTTGTAAAATTTGTTTGAAATTTTTACGATCGTCCATGATGTTGCCTATATGATAAAATACATAAGGTTTCTCTCGTGGTTTGGGTATATGTGCATGAATGACATAAAAGTCATTTTTTGGAAATTGTCGAGACAGGACGGATTTACAGAATTCACTGGGTACAGCAACACGATCAAATTCTTCCATGATCATTCCGTAATCTTCGTGTACCGTGGTAGTTTCACAAACGGTCATACAAGCTAAATGCTTCACACGCGTTTTTGCATACTTGGCGTATTCTATATGTTCTCGTAAAGGTAGTAAAAATATCAGGCCGTATTCATCTTCGGGTATTTTACTCCCTATTGTGAAATACAAAGCATCTGGGAAAACTTTGGTATATTTATTCGCATGTTGACCTATCCCACTTTTTAGGGATGAACCAATGAATAACATTTAGTATAAAGATAATCTTACTTTTATATATATATAGCAATGGATTCTTTACGTGATGAGATCGAACAGGAAATGAAAATTCTCAACCTCGATAAAAGGCGTCTTTGTAACCTTCTCTTAAAGGTTCTCGATGCGTCTGAATTAGGCGGTTCTTCCGCGATGGAAGGTGCCCGTGGCGCGCCAGGTCCTCCCGGCCCCGCGGGACCTCGTGGTCCTCCCGGGGCTCAGGGCCCACCCGGTGCGAGCGTTGCCCCTGCAGCCAAGTCGGATGACAAACCCGCAGCCAAACCTGCGGCTAAGAAGGCTGCCAACACTCCAGCTAAGAAGAAGGCGTTATCTGGAGTTTAAATAAAAATAATAATATCGGGTTTTAAACCCTAATATGGACATGAATGCCCCGACAACTTAGTCAGGAAACATTTCTATATTAGAGTTGATTTATTTAATTATCACCATAAATTTGTAAAATATCTTTTACTATAGGAGATCTTTCTATATCTTCATGACTAAAAGTTATACACTCTATGCGTCTATAATTTGTCTTTTGTAATTTTTCATAAATATCTTTTAATCCGTTATCATCATATTTTCTATCGTGTTGATTTAAATCACCTGTTATTATCATTTTACTATTATTACCTATACGAGTGAGAAGCATTTTCATTTGATTGGGGGTACTATTTTGCATTTCATCCGCTATGATAAAAGCGTTCTTAAATGTTCTTCCTCTCATATAAGCTAAGGGGCATATTTCTATTATTTTTTCTTTAATCATGTTTCCTATTTGATGTTGACTATAAAATTCAGAAAATATATCCATGATGGGTCTCGTCCAAGGATCCATTTTTTCTTCTAGTGTTCCGGGTAGGTATCCTATATCTTCTTCGACAGACACAGCTGGGCGTGTTAAAATTATTTTATTGAAATCACCATCATTTAAACCTTCTATAGCGGCGTAACACGCAAGCATAGTTTTACCAGTTCCAGCAGGACCTATGGCGAATATCATAGGTTTACATCCATGTAAAACTCGTTGATAATCTTTTTGGTTATCGTTTTTTGGTATGGCTGACGGATTTGGTATTTCTATGTCGAATTGGATATCTTGATATTCCGTTTCAAACGAACACGGTGATAATTTTTCTCTTTTTTGCTTCTTACCTCCCATACTTTTTACTCAGAAGTTTTTGGTAAATTACTCATTAAGAGTCTCGCACTGGGATCTGTAATTTTTGTCCATTTCGGTCTCCATATTTCACTTATGAGATGGTTATGATGGTCTCCGTAATGATCCCAAAAAATGATTCTGTAAAGAGCTTCTTCTTTCGTTAGAGGTGTGTTATAACCCTTCGATAAAACGCGTGTTTTACTAAACATTTCATCAGTAATCACCTGATGTGAATGTGTTTTAACGTGATTAACCCATCTACTTCCAACCGCATCGCTCATACCATCCTTACGTCTCCATAAAATTTTATCCGGAAGATATCCTGTAAAAGCTTTTCTCAAAATATGTTTTTCTAATTTGTGTATTTTTAGTTTTTGATTCATGGACATACAAACTTCTATAAATTCTTTATCCAAAAATGGAACGATGAGATCAAGACCGTGAGCACCGGCACAGCGATCCGCTCGAAGTCCGTCGAATTGATGAATTAGCTTTAGGCGTCTCATGTTCTCGTGAGCAAACTCTTCAACATCTGGGGCATTGTGAAAGTATAAATACCCTCCTAATATTTCATCCGCACCTTCTCCGGAAAATATATACCTACAATTTGTATTCTCTTTTATATATTTGCATAACATCCACATAGGTATACTCGCCCTAACGGTGGTCGTATCATATGATTCTAGAGAACGAATAACATCCGACATATATTTAATACCATCATCAACCGTGAAAATGACTTCTGTGTGGTCGGAGTCTATATGTTTTGCCACTATTCTCGCGGATTCGAGATCCGGGCTATCGTGTAGACCAATTGAAAATGTTTTAATTTTTCCAAGTTTTTTAGACGCAATAGACGCTATGAGACTGCTATCCAAACCACCAGAAAGTAAGAATCCTACATCACGATCAGAGTGTTCCAATCTTTTATGTAAAGCAGATTCCAGAGTCTCTTTCACGATTTGCGTAGAATCTGTGGTGAGATATTTATACACATGCCAATATGTATTGTAATAACAGATAAAACTATCTACATAGGAATCGTAGATATATCCGGGTGGGAATACATGTATCGTCGATTGTAAAAACTTCAGAGCTTTGACCTCACTCGCGAAAGCTATGGATCCCTTATCGTATCGAGTGTAAAACAGAGGTCTTACACCTACGGGATCTCTAGCGGCCATGACACGCTTTCCATTCGTGTAGACGAATGCAAAATCCCCTTGCATCATATCAACAGTTCTAATTATTCCAACTGATTCGATCATAGGTAACAGAACTTCACAGTCACTTTCACTCTTTTCATCACCTATTAGAAAATCCTTGTAATTGTATATTTCTCCATTACATACTAGCATGGATTTGTTATGTCTAAAAGGTTGCATACCATTTTTAGATAAATCCTTTATAGAAAGCCTATAAAAGTCCATACGACATTTACCCATAACATTCGACTTATAATCATCCGGACCCCTGTGTGTCAGTAAATCTATGGGGACCTCCACTTCTTCTCCGTATAAAGCTAGAATTCCACACATGAATATACTTACCTCCTATCCTTAAACTGATTAAAGGTAAACACATCATATTTTATAATGATTGTGGATTGTTTTACATTTTATAATGAACTTGACATTCTTAAGAAAAGATTAAAATATCTTTCTCCCGTGGTAGATAAATTTGTACTAGTAGAATCTACAAAAACATTTAGAGGTAATTCTAAAGAATTATTTTATGAACAAAATAAAAAAGATTTTGATGAATGGAAAGATAAAATTATACACGTAATTGTTGAAGATAATCCAGATGATAAAAATCCTTGGGTACGGGAGAGTTATCAAAGAAATTGTATAACACGAGGACTCACTGAAATTTCGGTAGAAGATCTTGTTATGATTTCAGATGTAGATGAAGTTCCTAAAGTTGAACTCATTAGAAAACTTCCAAACTCTTTGGACACTATAAGTTTGCATATGATTACATTTAATTATTCTATAGAATATTTTCAAACATTTGAAAAATGGTTCGGAACTGTTATATCTACAAAGAAAAACGTAGTTGATAAAACTCCCCAATATCTGAGAGATAATAGATGGAAATTTCCACACGTAGAATTAGGTGGATGGCACTTTACCTCGTTCGGTGATATAGATTTTGTATCTAATAAAATTCACAATTTTTCCCATTGTAATGACGACGATGTAGACGAAAATATGACTGAAACGTATATGAAAGAAAAATTATCACATGACGGTAAATTTAAATTAACACCTTCATCACCGGAACTTATAGAATCTTTACCAGACATTTTCAAATAATTAACTTAAAAGATCTAATGGTATCATCTATATGCACCCCACACAACTGTATCTGGATATTTGTAAACGTCTCAAAACGTACTTTAAACCTTTTAAAACAAATTTGAAAAAGGTTAGATTTGGACCACATGGGGATGGTGGATACGTAGCTATAGATATGAAAGAATATGACGCCTTATATAGTTATGGTTCTAACGATGAAATTGATTTTGAAAAAACTTTTTATGAAAAATACAAAAAACCGTGCTACGTTTATGATCACACTATAAAAGAGATAACTGATAAACCTGAATATATACACTTTTATAGAGAGGGTGTTTCATCTAAGAAGGAGGAAAATTTAAATACTATTGATGCACATATAGAAAATAACGGACACACTGAAAATACTAATTTATTTGCGCAGATAGATGTAGAGGGAGCCGAATGGGATTCACTCATAGCATCTAAATATCTTAAAAATTTTTCACAGATGATCATAGAGTTTCATTTATTTGGAAATCTTTTATCATATGACAAAAAGATAGATGAACTTTATCAACATCTAAATAAGAATTTCATATGTGTACATGTTCATGGGAATAATTATCCTTTGGTTCCTTGGATAGATAATAATTTTCCCGCGGTGTTTGAAGTTACGTATATTCGCAGGAATTTGGTAGATACTATAGAACCCGAGACTGAGCCTTTCCCAATCAAGGGGCTTGACTATCCAAATTATATAGGTCGTCCAGACATGCACATAGATTATTATATCACATAATCCCCGGAACCATTTTGATCTTATTCACGTAGTATATATAACCACCTACTAGAGCCGCCAGTGCCAATAAAATATAATTAAATGATATCTTTTTACGTTTTTTCTCAGTTTCCCTTATAACCTTTTCAGCTTCTTCTTTAGTCGGGAGTCTTTCCACGCTCTGATGTAATTTTTCAATCTTACCTATGAGAGCGTGTATAGCTTCTAAAATCTGTGTTTCTTTGGAAATGGGTGTTTCTTTATGGTCAACGGTTGTGACTTCTAATATCATGTGCCACTTCGTAGCTGGGTTTAGTTTTACATAATCCCCGTCATCTTGTTCTTCGAATATTTCAAAGTCTAATTTTTGTATAGACATGGGGTTGAAATAATTTGTTTTTCTGTTGAAGCTTTTCCATTGTTTATCTCGTAAAACAATACCATCTGCTCCAGTGAAGTGTCTCTCTAAAGGTACGCGAGCAAAAATATGCCCGTGGCGTTCATCGAGCATTTGCGCAACTTGAGGTATATTTGGACACAAAACGTCCACATGTTTTGCTATGTTAGTGTTCAGTGAAGTTGTGGTGGCTCCAACCTGTGTTATGTAAAAATCTACCATCTTTACACCTAATACGCGACTGAAATCTTCCACATGTGTATTAGAAGTTAGTGATAGATCTAATGAAAATGTATTATTAGTTCCATTTACATAGCCGGAATCCACTACTATGTATTGGACTTTTTTAGGTATATCGTGGATCGACACCATTCTAATATTCTCACAGAAATAAAATTCACCTAAGTTGCGACGATGTTTGTATTTTTATCAAGTAAAAATGGAATTCTGTGTACCGTGTATATCTCCCATGACCCAATTAGATGAATATATCAAGGATAATTTATTTGCTGATGAACTGCGAAAGATGTTCCAAGATATTGTCAACGAGAACGATAAGTTGCGAGGGGAGATTAGCGAACTCAAGAAAAAGGGAAAAGTTTCAAAAGTAAAGGTCGAGAAAATCAGATGCCCGTGTCAAACGGCTAAGGGGGAACAGTGTAAAAAGTTTTGCGCAGAAGGTTTGCAGACGTGCAAAGTCCATGCGCGTCCTCCCAAACCCGCTAAACAGCCAAAGCCTCCGAGAGTGAAGAGACCTGCGTGTACGGGGATCAACATAAGGGGTAATCCGTGTCGCAATAAATGTATTGAAGGTGAGACATTTTGTGAGAAGCACGATCCTTCCAAACCTCTGACGACTAAAAAAACAAAACGTCCCAAAAAGAGGGATGTCCCCGTTCATAATCATGCTCCCGGGGAGACTCCATCGGAACCCTGTTCACTTTGTCAAACCCATGGTGATATATTTGATCCGAACATTATCAAAGTAGAGTTTATGGAATCTCAAGGAGATGATGGAATGATGCTAAAAGATAGAATTTAAAACCTTAGTGGATATAAATTGTAATGAAAATAAGAGAAATGTCAGCTATTCGAAGATTGAACGTTTTACAAAATCATTTTAGAAATTTTTCTCCTTTAGCTTTATCCGAGCAAGTATTATTCGAAAATAAAGCTCCTAAAACTTTAGAAATTTTTCCGGAAATTCCTAAAAGATTCTCTATTCATTTGGATATTAATCATGATAACAAGTTAATTGAATTTGAAACTGAGAATATGTCTGTACACGACAAAATTAACGTCTACCTAAAATATAAGGACCACGTGAGACAGACATATCCAAATTATATTGTCAAGGAACGACATGAATAATACCTAAGTCTAGTGAATGTTTCTTATATTTTATGAAAAATGAAATATTGTACAGTGACGAGTTCTATGTCTAAGAAATCTGTCGAGGTGGATAGCACGAATCATATGTGCGCGGAGAGGCAGTTAATACGAAGGTTATATAGGGAATGTATACGAAAAGGGTACAAGCCACACCAGTTTTCTGAGTGGGTTCACCGAAAGTATGGACACCTCATAATATCTAGAAATACAACGTATGGTGCGGGTATATCAATGCCTTGTGTTTTATGTAGAAAGATGATAGAACGATACGATATATGTTGGATGGCATACGATGGAGAGGAATGGGTGCATAGTGTAAAAACCGCGGTGCTACCTCAATCTATTCCTACGAGAAAGCAGAAGGACGTTCTCGGTTTTGGAAAATGCACCTAAGTTGTAAAGTAGTATTATTTTTTGTAAGATGAACATATTTTTTCTTTCATTGAATCCTAAGGAAATCGCCAAACTATCATGCGATCAACACGTCGTTAAGATTCAACTCGAGATATGTCAAATGTTATACACCGCTTGGTTTTTTTCGGGTCAAGAAGAATACGTCAGAGAACACGCCCCCTTGACGAAAGATGGAAGTAAGCGTGGATACAAACCCGCTCATAAGAAGCATCCCATGACCATGTGGATAGGTTCCAGTATCAAAAATTATATGTATGCTTGTGAAATCGGACTCGCTCTCAGTCATGAATACACAGAGCGGTACGGAAAAATTCACACGTGTGAACATCATTTGCGTTGGTTATACGAAAATCACCCATCTCATTTCGAAGAACGTAAAAGTGAGACTGCTTATTATTCTATGGAGGGTATTCCAGAATGTATGCCTGAGCAATACAAGTCTCCAGATCTTGTATCAGCTTATAAAATGTATTACGTCGCCGACAAAGCCCCCTTTGCTAGATACAAGTGTGAAAGACCTAGTTTTATGTGTTAATCAAATCTTGGAATGTAATAATATCTTCTGTATCTATTAATTTTGAATATTCAAGTTCATCATCGTCAAAGTAGAGGGGGTTTACTCTCGCTTCACGAAAAACACGCTCCAAAGTGAACCCCATAGTGTCAAACTCTTTTAAGATAGATCTCAAAATATCATCATCTAGATTTTCTAGACAAAACTGAAACTTACCCACGGAAAACTCTAGTCTTTCTGTGTAATTACCTTTGACGAAAACATTTTCTTTTATAAATTCTTTTAGATACGATTCTTTCATGGATTTAATCCCATAGTCATCTACTAAATATTTAAATCCGGACGAAACCTTTTTAATGAATCGTCGTTTTTTATTAGACAGAGGCATTCTTATAGTATTAGTTAAAATAATATCTCTAAGATGAATTATGAAGATAATTCGAAATATATGTCCACACCAAAAAAGACTTATTCAGTGTAGTGTGTGTAATGGTGGTGGTATATGTATACACGGAGATATAAGAAGTATGTGTCGCAAGTGTGTATATTCTGAAAAGTGTGAACACGGGTATTCTAAAAAGGCTTGTAGTATATGCTCAAATAAATAATTTCTCCAACTACTATAAGATGGATCGTAAAATTTTGATCCTGGGTATAACCTTGACTGTGGTTATACTTTTCTTAAGTTTTAGGAAAGAGGGATTTTCAACTGCCGAGCTCGAGTCGGCTCGAACCTCCGAGGAGGAAGATATAGGCGAAGTAGAGGTTCCACCCGGTTTAAACATTTCAGATTTTTTACGAAAATTAGAGATAATGAAAGAGGAGAACAAGAAAAACGAGGAGACATTGGATGCTCTTTATGATGTGAACAGCGATACCAATCAAGATTCTCAGGAACAGGCGTCCGAAGCCATACAGGACGAAAATGATGCACAATATGCATTTTTGAAAGATTTTGTAGATGGTGCTCAGGAAACAGAACAAGAAATCAGAGATGATGCCAGAACCCAGGTTAACGCTCAACTTGAAGCTATCGTGACGAATCAGGCTGCAGATTATTTTGCAACAAAAGATACGGGTTTTGATGATGTTCCAAAGAAGAAAGGTATAGTCAAGGTCGATAACATTTGGTTTGATTCGCTCAATGCGGGGTTAGCTACCGCCACAGATATAACAACGTATGGAGGTACAAATGTATACGGTGACGGGGATCAATTTCGCAAAGCAATTGTTCCTCGTTGTCATGAACGTCCTCAGTTGTCTGGTGGCGATCAGGTGTACGATGACTTTAATGGGTGGAGTGGGCAACGTAATTACGATTTGTCTCAACCGGCGTGGAGTTGTTTAAACAGTGATGGAGTACCTGGCAAGGTCGATGAAGATGGTTTTGTGGTAGATAATTTTGAGCAATGTGCCACAAAATGTTTGGTGAATGATAAGTGTTCTGGGTTTTCTGTTGTACCAGATAGTACTTTCCCAGAGGAAGGTTTTGGTTTAACGTGTAAACTGACCCACCACGAATTTGAAGATTCTAAAGAAGTGCCGGCATCTAAAAATGAACAAGTATTCGCGGTACACGAAAACGATTATCTAAAAAATCCATTATATAATGATTTATTCACCGGCCGAAGTGGAGCGGGGGGCCTGTATGCGCGTAGATTTGGCAGTGATAACCATGCATATAGCGGCAAAGATCACTGTCATTGGAGATCTTCGTGTTATTATAGACCACCTTGGGGTTGTGCTTTAGGTAAAATATTTCCCGATCATATTGATGATTACAGATCGTATGCGTGTGAAGATGGTGTAAAGATTGAGAATGATGGCATCCCCCGAGATTGTGAGGGTGGGTGGAGTGCGCGCGTAAAAGGTGGAAAAAGTTCGGATTGGCATAGTATAGATAACGTACAAACTCTTAGTCAACGTGTAAATGAAGGACCTAATGGTTCACCTGCGGTATGTCCGGGTGGGAGATATTATCCATACGGGGGTGAAGATGAAACTTTCGAATTAACGTTTCAAAAAACGCCCGGCGGGTACGATGCTATAAATGGTGGTAGGTGTCCCGCAACCTCCGATGAACCTACAACTACTATAGAAGTTCCATGCGGGGCAGAAGAAGCGCCGGCACCACCTCCAGCCGATAAGGAGTGTAAATTGGAATATACTGACGAGATAGGATCTTTTTACAAAAATGATAGTGGGAATTATTGTGTGAGCGATCTCAAGAATGCATCCTCGGGTGGGATGACTGTGAATCGTATATGGAAAGTGACACAAGCACCAACGGGTGGCGAAAAATGTATGTACCCAAGTTTAAAAAATGTTGGAGATACGAAAACGATTCCAAACGCGTCTCCGACTGTCGCCAATCCCGGTTACCCAGAATGCCCGGCACATTTATTTACCGATTGTGTAAAAAAGAAAAGTGTTGGTACTTGTGGTTCATATTCACAAGGAACTTGTGGTACCGGAAAGAAAAGTATAAATTATGTAGTGTCTCAAGAACCTGGGAGATATGGTAAGAGTTGTGATGCTTATGATAGGCGAAACCTTCCTGAAAGTAATTGGAACGGTGGTACTACCTCCGAAAAATGTGAAAAACCTTGTAACCAAGGATTTTGTACCGCACGAACTCTAAATCAACAGAGTTGTCCTTCAGAATGTAAACAAGACGATGCCGGAAACTGTTGTGTAAATGTAGTTAGTGTGGAAGGTGAGGATGGTGACCCTGAAGGTGTCTGTGTTCCTAGTAGATATGGTGATAATCAAAAGTATACAGGTAAAAATTCTTTGGGTTGGGGGACATACTCGTCTGCTTCACTTGACGATTGGTACAGAGATAGTGCTTGTAGAGGGATATATTTTGGAGATGGTGGATGGGACGGGCTCTACATGATGAATGACGGGATTTTAGGTCCATCCGGGAAAAAGCCGTACACGTGTCATAAATCTGGGGGTAGTCCTAGTTACCAAGATGAAGTGGGATCCTCTAGAGTCGACCTG
>JGI24921J38492_100654_pt1 | contig 32987 bp, 47 predicted proteins | sample LinPFosmplate9_FD_38492 | JGI IMG/M metagenome (IMG submission 38492)
TGCAGGTCGACTCTAGAGGATCCCACCTCGCCCGTCGAGAAGAAGGAAAAGAAGGAGAAGGTTCTCGTCTCAATGACTGACGCACCCTCACCCGAACCTGGTTTCAAGGAGCCAGAAGTCGCGACTAAGGTTGAAACTGGAAAGGTTTTGGAACCCTTTGAGATTGGTGTTGATGGTGGATTATTCAATTAGAACAAATGATCTATCTGAAGTCTGACTAATCCTAGTAAAAGAAAAATCTTTGATTTTTTTAATCATCTGATCTATATGCTTCTGTTCAATTTTATGACACGATTCCGTGTGTAGTTTATCTCTGTATTCTACAATCAGTGGTCCATGTGCGCCAACGACTGATTGTAAAATGTCAAATGTTCTATCCATTTATACAAATTGTTACTATTATCTTTAAAACTCTTCATCGAATGTAATATTCTCAGAATCATCATCTAACTTACCGTAATCTCCGACCCTTTTTTCAAAGAAGTTGGTTTTTCCATCCAAGCTAATATTTTCCATAAAATCAAAGGGGTTTTTAGATCCCCAAATTGGGGGTTGGCCAATCTGTTTAAGAAGGCGATCTGACACGTACTCTATATATTCAGCCATCTTATCTGAGTTCATACCTATGAGGTTACATGGAAGTGCGTCAAGAATGAAATTTTTCTCAATCTCCACTGCTTCCTTCACGATGGAATGAATGACTTCAGTCGATGGTTTATTTCTCAAGAGTTTGAAGAGTTCGACGGCAAACTCTTGGTGAAGACCCTCATCTCTAGATATCAGTTCGTTACTGAAACAGAGACCGGGCATAAGTCCTCTTTTCTTTAGCCAATAAATGGCACAAAAACTTCCAGAAAAGAAGATACCCTCTACACAGGCGAAGGCGAAAAGACGCTCAGCGAAGGAACGAGATTTGGTATCGAACCATTTGAGAGCCCAATTGGCCTTATTTTGAATACAGGGAATTGTTTGAATGGCTTCGAAAAGTTGCTTCTTCTCGGCACCATCTTTAATGTATTTGTCTATGAGTTTGGAATAGGTCTCACCGTGCACCATCTCATTGTGAGACTGGTACGCATAAAATGAACGACCCTCTGAAATTTGAACTTCGTCAGCAAAATTATTGTTTATGTTTTCAAAAACTATACCATCGGAACCAGCAAAAAAGGCTAGAATATACTTGATAAATTTTTGCTCGTTATCGTTTAGGGTTTTCCAATCTTCCATATCCTTTGAGAAATCAACCTCCTCAGCAGTCCAATTAGACATTTGGGCCTTCTTGTAAAGCTCCCAGAGGTGAGGATACTTCAGGGGAAACACTGTAAAACGATTCAGAGTGGGGGCAAGAATAGGTTCGTATTCTTCTTCTAAATAGTCTTGGAATTCAAAATAAGTTCCGACGCGACGATCGTCAATAAATATTTGAGGGTAGGTTGTTACTGGGCCACCACATATCTCTTTCAGTTTTTCTTTGTCGATCATGACTTTCTCATAATCTAGACCCTCGGTCTCGCATAGATCTACTGCGTGGTCGCAATACTGACATCCTTCCTTCGAATAAATAATAACTTTCATCTGTGATATTATCCCTGATTATTTTTTTGTCGGAAAACTCTAAGCATGATTGTGCCTTCTGATATAATTCAAGATGATATAGTTAAAGTTCTAGTTAACGAGGACGGTGTCGAAGATGAAATGTACGCTGTTGTAGCAATGAATACAGGAAGAACACTCGGTCTTCATTACCTCAACCCCACAGAATCTGTCTATAAGTCAGCATGTATATATAGCGTTGATACAAGTGAATTGTCTCCAGCACCATATGATAGTTTAATGGAACACTACCCCACTGGTACAAAGTTTGAAGATTTGGATATGAAGCGTATGGGTGAAGAAGGGGACATGTACGCTTTTTACTCAGAAATAGATGTAGAAGATAGTGATAGTGACATCCATGAAATGCATCTAGAGAGTGATACCGATTCTGAGATGGGAGATTTCATTGTCCCTGACTCAGAAGTACAGGGTCTAAATATTCAACCCCCAGATTATGCCTCTATTGATAAAGATTGGAATGAATGGCAACCATCTTCAGCTGGAGCTAGAAGTTTCAAAGAAACAATTGATTTAATTGAATCGCGTGTTAGGCGCCTAAGTGAGTGATGCGTTTTATAATTTTTTATAAAAAATCGGACAACACAAAACAATGCTGGCAACTATATGGTCTGACATAGACAAACTATTACAACAAAAAAACGAAGAAAAGCCAGTGGTAAATATAAATTTATGTAGAGAATGTTTTGGTGTTAAGATTTTTTCACCGGAGGGTTTACCAACCTGCTCAGAATGTGGGCTCGTTGAAGATAGATATGTGGATGACACAGCGGAATGGACAAGTGGGATGAATGAAGATGGAAAAGTTAAGGATCCCTCGAGGTGTGGGAATCCTAACGCCAACCCCGAACTCTTCTCCCAACATTGGGGGAAAGGGACAATTATTTCTACACAACATTCTTCAACATATGAGAATAAACGAATGGCTAAAATTAACTTTCACATGTCTATGAATCACAAAGATCGCTCACTATTTCACGCATACCGTGATATAGATGAAGCGTGTCACACTTTACCCGATGTGGTTCTCAAAGATGCAAAGATGATGTACAGAAAGTTCAACGAGGAAAAATTGACTAGGGGTGCTGTTCGGTTAGGGATTAAGGCGAACTGCGTTTTATACGCGTGTCGGTTAGCTAAACATCCACGAACAACTAAGGAAATTTCAGATATGTTTGGAATTCAATCGAAGGATGTGAGTCGTACAACACAAATATTCAAGGATACGATTATGGGTATTACAGAAAAGAATTACGTAACAAAGTCGTTTGATGTGATGAACCGACTTTTGAATTCATTTGAGGTGACCAAGGATGAACGGTTACAATGTATCAAATTATGTAATTCAACGGAAGACTGTGTGGAACTTATGAGCAAAACACCTAATAGTGTAGCTTCGGCTATTATTTATAAGGTTCTAGGTTCCAAAGTAAAAAAATCGGAACTGTGTGAAAAATGTAACATATCTGTACCAACCCTAAACAAGATAGATAATATAATTAAAAAGCACTTAGAGGCTAAAGCTTAGTATTAGAATATGGTGAAGTTGTTTCTAGCCACACCATGCTATGGTGGATTATGCTTGGAGAAGTATATGTCTAGTATAATCAAACTTCAAATCCTTTTAATAAAAGAGAATATTCAGCTATTTCTTGACACTACCGAAAACGAATCACTAGTTCACCGCGCGCGCAATGTTTCAGTTGGTCGCTTCATGCAGAAGACTGATTGTGAATATTTTATGTTTATAGATGCTGATATACACTTTGACCCCGAGGCTGTTGTACGTCTAGTAAAGTCTGGCCACGATCTCTCCGTGGCATGTTACCCAAAGAAGGTTGTCATGTGGGACCAAGCTGCTGAGGCGGTTAAGGCTGGAGATGATCGCAATATGTCTATGTTGTCGTCGAGTCTGGTAATTAACTTTGGAGCTCAAAATCGCCCAATTAAGGATGGTTTCATCGAGATTCTAGATGGACCCACTGGTTTTATGGTTATCAAACGTTCTGTATTCAAAACCTTAGAGGAGAAGTTTCCAGAATTATGGTGTAAGAATGACCATCAAAATAGAGACTTTGATGAATACCACGCAGCGTTTGATTGTATGATTGATCCCACGAATCGTAGGTACTTGTCGGAGGATTACGCATTCTGTCGTCGTTGGCAACAAGCCGATGGTAAAATTTACGCCGATGTCAATACAACCCTAGGACATGTAGGCAATTTACCATTCTCGGGATGTCTAAATGATAGGCTTAAGGGATAGACTCCAATACGAATTATATGAAGATCGTCACGATTCTAGTCGTGAGGTCAAAGGCGTGTCATGTTAAAACACTTCATTCCGTCCTAAGGTTAAATATGCGATGTCTTCAAAAAAATTACAACAATGAGATTACGTACGTTGATGACGATCCTTACAAAAAGGCTGAGGCTATCCAGAAATATATGAAGACTTGTGATCGTATTATCTTCATAGATTTTGGAATTGGTGTAGATGATGGATCTCTAGATCAGTGCTTTGAAGCTCATGAACACGTGGGATGCCTCGTTTTCCCAGGTGTCAAAGAGGGTATCAATTGGGACCAGTTTAAGACGAAGGTACAAGAAGGATCGAGTGAACCTGCGTCCCAAATGGGTTTAGATTTTGACACTGAGATAGGAAAGAAAGTTTCCAAAGATATCTACCACGTCACGTCTACTCAATCAAAAGCTTGGTTTCTAAATACTAAAAATGTTTCTAAAAAATCTGGTTGGAAGATTTCACCCAAGTTTTTTGAAAAGTTTATTGGTGACGGAGTGCGAGTTTATGCATTTACAGCAGCTAAGTTAACCATGACTTACACACATGAATGCTTAAGTAATATCCTAAACGCTGCTGGTGTGAAAGTATCTTAAAGTTTTTACAACACTATATAACATGTCTATAAAGCCGGAATCCCCGCTTTACAAATATGTTGTCGGATTTATTCATAAAACTTGGGGTAGTAAGGATTATTTCCCTGGGCCTCAACCGGTATCTATTGAATACAAGCACTTCCCAATCGTAAAGGGTGGTCAATATGTTGTTTGTGAAAAAACAGACGGAGAAAGGCATATGATGGTTGCTTTGATGTTTGAGGGAAAGAAGAAATGTATATTCGTGAATAGGGCATTCAACATGTTCGAAGTCTCACTCAATCTAAAAAAGAGTGTGTATGACGGAACGATCTTGGATGGCGAATTATATGAGAATACACTCATGGTATATGATGCTGTCCTCGTATGCGGAAAGACTGTGTGGAATGTAAATCTATTGGATCGGCTTGGATATGCAAAGTTTGGTGTAATTGAACCAATCATTTACATGAAGATGGATAAGTACCGCCTTCAAATGAAAGAGTTTCATCACATGAAAGACTTTAAGGATTTTATGGATGAATATCTTCCAAATGTGAAACAAGAGGTTGATGGACTTGTTTTTACACCGATAAATGATCCGATTAGGATTGGAACCCATGAGACAATGTTTAAATGGAAACCTCAAATTAAGAACACGGTTGACTTTATGATGAAATGGGAACCCACCCGAGAAACACCTGGTTATACACCCGGTCCACCCAGGTGGAGATTGTATGTACAAGAAAGGGGCAAACTCATATTTGAGTCAGAAATTCCACACGACAAGGTTGAAGACCATTCCTGGTTTGAGGATGGAGCTATTGTTGAATGTATGTATATGGGTTGGGATGAGCCAATGTGGTGGAAGCCCCTAAAAAGGCGTTACGATAAAACGCACCCTAACAACCGCCGAACATTTTACAGAACTATAGTGAACATCAAGGAAAACATTAAGATGAAGGAGTTTTTAGATTGTAGACCATAAAGTAGAATCCACCTTCTTCGGGTAGTTCGTGTTCTTTTATGGTTTCGTCATCTATTAAATTCCATTTATTTCGTCGTTTTACAAAACTCACATAATGACCGTCATTTTGGTGACCAACATGCAGAGCCGCTGAGATGAGATTATATTCATAGTCTTGAATAAGTAGATTTTCTATAATTTTAATATGACTCTTACTATCAAATGAAATCATTAGGACTTGTGGTAACTTTGAAAATACTGAACGACTCGTAGCCACATGATGTACCTTCCCATCGTTATCCTCGAAATTTTCTATCGTATTCCAGTCAGTACTTTTTAGCAACATTGTTTCCATATTTTTACCATAGGATGTGATCAAATGAACACTGAACGTTTCCTCATTCGATGACTTCCCACCGGGCCATATGATTTCTTGCTTCTTCTTCCCATAGAACCATTCTTTAATTTTTGGTTTAGAAACCTCTAAAATATCTATGATACACAAAATAGCTTCCTGAACGTCATGTTGTTCTCGGGATTTGAATCTTGGGAACTTGGTTCGGAAATGTTCTAAGAGTGTACTGATGTTGACACTTTCTTGCCCCTTGGTCCAGTAGGATTTAACTAGGTTGGAGTAACACTGAGTGAATTCACATTCACCTTCGTATGGGCACCTTAAAAATAGATTGCTCAGTACGGGAATGTACAACAGGCATTGAACGGCTGTGTTGAAATAACAGGTGTTCCCATTATTGTCAAAACCTTTCATTAAACTTTATGCATAAAAAAGGCTTAAGTAAAAGGCGCGTATAGTAAATGTTAAGTAAAATGGACACCAAATCTATCACCGAAAAAATCAGGGATGTGTTTGAGGCTCACAAGAATGAAGAGCACATCGAAGTAGAGATTCGTCTCGGGAAGCATAATGGCTCGCTATTTGACACAAACGTTGGAAAAGAGACTTTTGATCGTGTAATGAAAGGTCTCAAGAAATACAACGGTTGGGAAAGTACAAAAACAACTACAACTGATGTATTTTATGACGACACGAATGGAATTCGTATTTCATCTGACGAAGATACTGGTGAACAGGTCATGATTCAAAAAATTAAAGTTGTCAAAGAGGACTTCAAGTCTGAACCCCTAGACGTTCGTTTCAGTATCTCTAGGGAAATCCCTACCCATGGACAATATGATATGGATCGTAAAAGATCCAAACTTCGCCACTCCTTCATTCGTAAGAACCTAAGCATTGACATGACAGTATCTTCTGGTGACAGTGTTGATATGGACTCCGAGGATGCCTCATCATATCAGATTGAGCTTGAAATCGTTAAACCCAGTGATGTGGGTTCATACAATGATCTATTCAATATTCTCCACAAAGTCAATGATCTCTCAAAATTAATCTAATGTAGTAGTAACATGCTATACTTGGTCATAGCTATTGTCCTTTTATTTTTTCTTTTTGAAAAACGTAAAATATCTGATGAAGTTGATATATCGGAATTCTTCTACATAAGTAATGGTATATCTAAAGATACTTATGTATTGATGCACAAGGATGGTATGACCAAGGAAGAGTTAGATAAATTTGTATATATGGAGGATCGTTTTCTCCAATATGAAAAAGATTCAGTGTGTCTAGGTATACCACAAATAGTCCCAGCTACAGTACTTTCTAATAAAATAAAAGAAGCGTTCCCAAAATATAACTTCTCGTACCACACGATACACTTAAAGCAAATAGCAGAACCTAAAAAAAGTATTAATCTAAAGATTAAATGCCCCTAAAATCTATGGATGAAGTCAGACACATGGTTGTTGAAAAACCTGATGGTTCGGTGGCGATAGCGTTCAACCAAGAAATCCCACCACCGGAACCTCCGGAACCTCCACCGGAAATTATAAGAGTACGACCACGTTTCAGAGTTTCACTAGAATATCACCCCGTTGCGCGTGCTCTAGCGTATATATTCGTACTTGGGTCTGGTGTAAATTTGGCTCTTTACACGAGAACAATAGATATTATCAATTTTGTGTTGATAGTATCTACGACGGGTGCTCTACATACTGAACATTCAGCATCGATAGGATTTATAGTGTTTCATGGTACGTGTGCAGGACTTATGATAGTACCATTTTGTGTTCTTAGAATGTGGGAACAGGCTATTTTCCAGTTTTCAATCGCTTTGATGTGTTTCACCGCATTTAATACATGTAATCAAGTAGTGGAGCAATTACCTAATCCCTAAAAATATCACTGTTCAACATCTTGAAGAGATTCCATAACATCATTTTATGTTGTGGACTTTCAACATATTCCCAGTCATCAACTATAGACATGATTAGTTTGTTATCATCAGGCTCATCATTTTTACGAAAACTGAGGGGCGCGCGTTCTCCCTCACTCCTAACATTTCTAATGTAATCTGCTACAGTGTAAATGATAGCGTCTAAAAGTTCTTCCTTGGCCATTTCCATCCACGAATCTTTTGGAGTACCCCATGTCCTTGTGTCGTCGTCCACCCTCACACCGTGATTATAACGTCTCAACCCGAGCTTTAACCGCTCGGTTAATTCCCCTCGGACGGCCATTATTAGTAATATTAGCTATACGCTTTAACCAGTTTTTCTTGAATTGAGCCAATTTACTAGCCGTTATAGACTTTTTCTGATTTTTGAGGTTCATGATGTAGTTAACAGCTGCGAGGCGGTACCTATTCCTCATATTGTTCTTGACTCCGTTAATATTGACAAGTTTCTTTTCCATATCACGGATACGCTCCCTCTTCCATTGTGCGACAAGTCTCTTTTTGATGTTATCTATATCACGTTTGAAGGGTAGACCCAGTTTATTGGTTTTATTTATGTTACGAATCCTATTCTGAATAGTTTTCACATCTCCATTAAGGTTGGGTTTGTATCTCTTCATCCACATCTTTCCATACAGTTTATTGAGATCGTTTCGGATAGAGTTTTCATTGAGCCTTCTCTTCATTTCAACATTATTTGTTTTAAGTGCCCGGTTCATGTTCTTCTCAACCTCCTTAGCGGCTCTCTTATTATTTGTAGCCTTTTGCTTTAGAGCCCTAGGGGAAAGTGGTTTTCGTATAGGTTTATTAGCAATGTTGTTTCTAGCCTTTTCGATCAACTTACACAGATCAGCTTTCTTTTCCTTACCAGTTAGTTCGATCTTTAGAAGCTTAGCGATATCTTTGAGTTCCTTTACCTTTTTACCCATACAACTTCCACGACCAATCTTGAATCTTCCATTGGCACCTCTTTTAAGATTTATATTCTTACCCGTGGTTGTATTTTTGTAGGTGACAGTTCTAACACCCTTCTTGGCTTTGATCTTTTCACAGATTTCATCCTTTTTCATTTGTCTAGTGCCATCCGATGTCTTTACCCTAAACTGGACGATACCTAACTTTTTAGCCAATTCTACAAGTTCACCTCTACTCATACGTTTGCACGCAGCCATATCAACATTAACAGCATTAAGTTGATTTTTGGTTAGTTTGTTGGGGCTCGCCTTGGCCTTAGGCTTGGCTTTGGGCTTTTCCTTAGGCTTGGGCTTGGGCTTGGCTTTGGGCTTGGGCTTGGCCTTGGTTGTCTTTTTGAGACCTTCACTGAACTCACCCGTGACTTCAATTTCACCATTTCTATCGAGTTGTTTAACGAATCTTGTTCCGAACTCGTAAGCACTTTGAAGAGTTTTTGGATCTTTGGTTCCTAAAATTTGAACGTTTCCATTCCTAGTAAGTACAAACTTGTAATCAAATGTATCAATATAAAGGAATGGGGTAAGTTCGGGTTCATAACTCGCGTTACTCATCCCATACTGCTTGTAATTGAGAGCAATACTCCCCATATTTCTAAATACACCATTGATCCTAAATTTGGCGCTCAAATTGTTATATTCAAATGGACCGTAAAGGAAGGGTTGTTTTTCAGTATAAGTGTTGACCATGAAACGACGTAAAAGTTCAGCTTGATTGGCGATATTAGAACCAACGAAACCAGCTGAGAAGCGTATCTTACCATTTCTGTAGAAGTCTAGGGTTCCTCCCTTTGTTTCAACATCGTTAGTAATAGTAAATTTAAACTGAACCTTGTTGATAACCTTGGAAGAATTACCTTTTAGTCCCAATTCCCTTGTATGCTCAAGCCCAGTTTGCATTTGACCATAGTAGCCAACAATCTTGGTCGTGTCTACATAAAGACCTTCACCAATCGGTGTTCTACCAACTGGTGTTTTTGAGAGTAGGGGTTTAAGTTCCATGCGAACATTCTTCTGTCCAAAGTCTTTATTAATCATCGCATTATACATACCTGTATTTAGTTTACTCACTTGAAGTTCAGTTGGTGGTGGAGGGGCAACATAGTTTAGGTTATTACCAAATCCCTTTGCGAAATTATTATTGGCTAGAAGGTTAGTGTTAATTTCAGGTTCATTATTGTTCATCATTCCCTGTTCAGCTAATAGGTTTTCAATCATTTTTTCGTTATTAGAATTTAAGATGACGTCATCAAATTCGTTGGCTAATGGAGAGTTCTCAAACTGTTTAAAACGACCATATGTCTTGTTATTTACAAGATTCTTTTGAAGTGTAGGGGGAATCCGTGCCTGTCTAGGAAGTGGTCGTGTAGGACTACGGAAGAACTGTTGACCTTGTGCTATCCTATTTTCACGAGCTTTTCGTTCTTGGATCATAGCAACATCTCGCTCTAGTTGCCGAGCGAAATTGTCATTCGAATTTGACGCAGAATTGGGACTTTGAAGTTCCACGCCAGAACGACGAACAAATTCTTGAACCGACTGGCTCATATTACTATTGGTCACTATTTTTTTTAATAATCCTCTGTGAACCCGATACTTTCCTCAATCACATCAAGGCCGAAAATAACCGGTTGTTTAGGGTACGTCCTTCCCTTGTATTTAACAACCTCTTCTCGGACTTCAATATCCCTAGAGCTGAATGGTCCTACGTAGAAATCTTGGTTAAACTTGGGTTTACCGAGGTTGTTTGCAGAACAATGCTGGTTGAACATCTGTACGAATATGGTCTGAGGAACGCACAATTCTTCACCAAACTTGATAGATGTAGACTCAAGGAAGTTTGTAAGAGTACTCGCAACCATCGCGACTTGCTTCTTGATGATTTCAAAGTACTTCGGAACAACGTTCCAAATATCTCTATCCCTGTATTTGTTAGAATAATCAAGGTACCCGCGGACACACTTGAGAAGGATGATTGGTAACTCCCTGTTAAGCTTCTCATCTAGCTGGGGATCAGCTTCCCTAACCTGCTTAGTAAAGTTCCAGGGAAGGATGCGGCGTAGGATAGAGCCAGAATTATCTTTCCAGTTTGGAACCTCGTTACCACCCAGCACTCCGGGTACATTCCACTCAATAGAAACAGCAGTCTTATTCTTCACAGCAATAGATACATCTTCTCCTGAAACGATGGACTGAAATTCTGCTTGTTCAAGACCAAGATCAGCCTTAATCTCTGGTGCAATGAACATGAAGTTATCCTTGATAGCAGAGAGACCGAACTTCTTTTCAATGTTATTTGCTAGGACACCAACATCCTCACTTTCATAGAACTTCTTGAAAACCTTGGTAATTAGCGTAGACTTACCAGATCTGGCGATACCCTTGAAGAAAGGGATAATTTGCCAAGAATCTAACTCGCCGATGTCATAACAGAGACGTCCACCCATCACATATGCCCAGTTACATACTTCATCTTCCAGCTTCTGATACTTTAGAACCTTGTCAAAGTTTGGGGTTGGGATATCCTGCCACCTCTCCAAGTGTGAGAAATCATCAAACTGTTGATCAAAGTACTTACAAGAAACAATAGTTGGATCTAGACATGCAAAGTCCGAACTCTCATAGGGGTAGAAGCGACATTCATATACACCACGATCCGGAATCCACTCCTTTCCAACAAAGAGACCATTTTTGAACGACCATACATGCCTTCTCTTGCTTATTTCAGGAAACTGCTGATCTTTACATTTGGAAACATGGTCAATAACTTCACGGAAAATACTTCCCTTACTTGTAAAGTTTTTCCAGTTTGTAAATGATGAATCTTTTTGAGCAATTGAATAGACGAACTTATCTATAGGGAAAATTGGATTCCAAGCTCTAGTTCGATACCCTTCAATAGTCTTAATTTCTTCACAGCAATGCCCCTTGTATCTACGGTATCCACATTTATACGTTTCTTCTAAAGTATATAGGAGACATTTCTGATACGGTGAAACATTTTCAATCTCCTCATCATCCATCGCAGAAGGATCTGAAAACTTTGGAAACTGGGGCTGAACAGTTGGAGTACTGACCCTTTCGTATGACATGTAGTGACGTCGGATATTTTCATATCCATCCTCAATGTGTAGAACAACATTAGCAATACGCTTATCTAGACTAAGACCCAAATCATCAGATAGACTATCGTCATCATTTGTATCACCATTTTTCATCTTCTCCCTCTTCAACTTGTTCATATGATTCCTTAACTCAATAGCGAAGTCAAGGTTCTTTTTTCTGATAGTCTTAATAGCTACCAAATCTATATCATTGATTGATACAGCTCCATATTCATTGAAGCAATTAATTGAGATGTACTGGTTGTATCCCAACATCTGGTGACTAAGAAAGTCCTTTTCATGGAGTCCCCACGCATTCTCTAAATTTGACAAGAGGCGTGTACCCTGATCCTCATTCATCGACCGAATTTGCTGATTATGAAGCTCTGCCAAAGCTTCATACTTATTGGGTTCCTTATCGATGAAGTGGGTATTTTCCATATTAATGATAATACAGGTTTTTCTTTTAATTAGTTTTCAGAGATTGAAGTTGAGCTAAAATTTTCACCAAAATTTTATTTTGGACTTGGATCTGGCTAGAAATCCCGACGAGAGCACTGCAAACAGTGTCACCTTCATCGGTCGCGAACAGAGATCCGAGAAGCTCGGGTAAATCAATTTCCTCATCCTCACCAGGATCTATGATACTGTCAGTCTCCATTTCAATCTCAGATTCGGTATCCAGAATTTCACCATCTTCAATTTCATCAGGCTGTGTGGACATTTGTAGTAGACTGAGAAATTCTGGATCGCGAAATTTCGCATTTATCCAAAATTATTTTCTCTGCTTATAGTACAACAACTCTCAAAATGGCTGGCGGTCTTATGCAACTCGTCGCTTACGGTGCCCAGGATGTCTACCTTACCGGTAACCCTGAGGTAACTTTCTTCCAGGCTAAATACAAGCGCCACACTAACTTCGCGATGGAGAACATCGAGCAGACCGTCAACGGTACTGCCGCTGACTCCGGCCGCGTGTCCGTCACCGTCGCCCGTAACGGTGATCTCGTCGGCGACATGTACGTCGAACTCAAGGTCAAGGCCTCCGGTATTGACGAGGCTGGTGCCTGCTGGGTCGCCGAGCGTGCGATCAACAACGTCGAATTATCGATTGGCGGACAAAGGATTGACAAGCAGTACCAGAAGTGGTGGCGTCTGTACACCGAGCTTTACCTCGATGACTCGAAGAAGGCTACCTATGGTAAGATGACCTCCGGTGTCTCCGGCAAGACTGTCTATTTGCCCCTATACTTCTTTTTCAACAGGAATCCTGGACTCTATTTGCCACTCATTGCATTGCAATATCATGAGGTCAGGCTGGATTTCGATTTATCGGCGCACTTCGATGAGTGGCTCGACACCTCCACCTTCAAGGTCTGGGCCAACTACATCTACCTTGACACTGAGGAGCGTAGGCGTTTTGCGCAGAAAGGTCACGAGTACCTCATCGAGCAGTGCCAGCACACTGGCGCTGACACCGTTGACTCTGGTTCCACCAAGCAGGTCCGCCTCTCGTACAATCACCCAGTCAAGGAACTTGTGTGGTGCTTCTCCAACACCCTCACCCAGAACTCCATGTTCAACTTCACCGCCCAGTCCAACGACGCGGATGTCAAGCTTCACACTACCGCCACCGCGGCTACCTCCAACGCCCTCGTCTCCCTCTCCACTTATGGTTCCCCCATGCTCGGTCTCGGCCTCGGTATCGGTGGTACCTCCACCTTCACTGAGGATTCCGTTGGTCCCCTCAACACCTTCAAGCTTGTGCTTAACGGCCAGGACCGCTTCAAGGAGCAGAAGGGTAAGTACTTCAACCAGGTGCAGCCCTTCCAGCACCACACTGGCTCCCCCTACGCGGGTGTCTACTCCTACTCCTTCGCGCTCAAGCCCGAGGAGCACCAGCCTACCGGCACTTGCAACTTCTCGCGCATTGATAACGCGCAGGTTGCTGTCACTATGAAGTCCGATGCTGACACTAGCGGTGGCGATGCGACCACCATGCACATGTTCGCCACTAACTACAACGTCCTCCGCATCCAGTCTGGTATGGGTGGCCTCGCTTTCTCCAACTAAATACTCATACGAAGTATTTTAGTAAATATCATTAAAAAATTCACATTTAAAAATTGAAACACACAATTTTTAAATTTGAAACACTTAAAAACAAAAATGTCTATTGAAATATCATGATAGCTGTAGGTCAAACTTCTATATGTTTTGCTATTATTCGACGACGGACATATCGTCAACGAAAAAAACCTTGTACGAAGAATCCTGACGCACTTACATGTGCGATACGTCATAGACGCTGTAAAGGGTGTCCATTTAATGACTTTTTTAAAAAGGAAAACATACTTAAATATACCCCTCCCGTTATAGATAATGATTAAGAAACTAATCGAACTATTTTTCATAACAGAAAAACCCAAGTTAGGACGATGGTCACTCAAATCTTGTGATGAGTTGGCAGCTTCTATAAACTCTGTGTACCAAAACAGAGATCACTGCGGCGATACGATATGTAAAACACCAAAAAAAGCATCCGAGTATCCGGATAAGTCTAAATAATCATTTTTAAAACGCATATTCTATACGAGTTTTAAAAGGTTTTTTTAAATTAGACGTTTTTAGCATGAGGGCGACGCCGAGATATTTTGGTTTGTGATCTATATTTAGATGATCTTGATTTCCACCACCTGTATCCACCGAAACTAACTGAGATCATAGATATACAACATAAACAACATAGTACTAGGAGAATGATCAATGGAATCATTTCTCCTATTGCCTCTTCATTTTCGGCGTTAGTTATGTCATCCCCACACATTCGTGTGAAGGTTTCGTCTGTATTGAGCCTGGCCTTTTCTGCGTTAGATGCATCTTCACTCACCTTTACATCCCTACACACGCGTTTAGGAAACTTTTTGTCCTTGGGTATCCTAGGTAGTGACTGGACATACTCCTTAGGTAGTGGTATAGGTAAAGCCAAAGCTTTAGACACTATATCCATCTTACTTTATGACAACAATTTATTTATCGCCAACTACACTGACGTTTTTGCTACGGTTTCTGAGAGTCATGACCTTCGAAGGCTGTTGGATATGGTTTGGTACCAGGTTATCCTCCCAATCCCAAAACACAAAGTCACCCACAGGAATCTTATGATCACTTGTGACTAAGCAGCACACAACCTTGGCCACCTTATCAGTGGGTTCAGCCTTGGAGAAATTGCGAACCTGTTTGTATACATTACCATCCTTCACGTAGTGAGAACCAGTTACGTGAATGTCCCCAATCTTGTAGTAAGGATCATTGTGATTCCTAATGTTCATAGTGGCCTCAACGATGCTTCCATTTATGAGAACATCACCAAGTTCAAGATTCTTCATTTGGCGGGTGGTACCATTCTTAAGTTGAATGGCGGTTTCGGGGGCGAAACACCTAAATCCGCGGCGCCTTCTACGTCCTACCTTTCCACTGCGGCCGCGCCTGAACCTACGCCCGAACCTACGTTTGAACCTACGTTTAATTCGCGCCATCTTAAGTCGTTGAGCAGCAGCACGGGCTCGTTTTAGAGCAGCTTTGCGACGTGCTCGCCGAGCATTTCGGGCACGGGCCCTAGCAGCTCTGCGACGCGCTCTTGCAGCCTGACGAGAAGCACGGGCCCTGGCTCTTGCAGCTCGCCGAGCACTTCGGGCACGCGCCCTAGCAGCTATAGCAGCTGCGCCACCACTACGAACATTGGATGGTCTTGGTCTTCTGAGACGTTGTACACGTTTAGTTGCCCTTATGGATTTCTTCTTTCTCATACGAAGAAAAGCAAAAATACCTCCACCTATAGATGAAGAGCAAGAACAAGCAGCCACAAGTCCTGCTATTAACATTCCACTGCCCCCACCACCACCTTGATTAGGTAATGGTATTGGTGCACTCATTATATCTTAAGTAAATATATTAATTTACTTTTTGATCCTCCCAATCCCAAAATGTATGCTCACCTACTGGTATTTTATGATCATTGGTAATTATACAACTGACCACAGTGTCAACTATGTCGGTAGATCTAGACTCTTTGAATTTTTCGACTCTCATGTATCTATCGGAGTCCTTAATATAGTGTGACCCAGTCACGAGTATGTCAGTATCCAGTTCTTTACTGTGAATGCGGTAGTATTTGTCTCCTTCGTTTCGTATTTGCATAGTGGCATTTACGATACTACCATTTGTAAGAACATCACCAAGCTTCAAATCTTTTATAGGGACTGTGTTACCATCTTGAAGTTTTATAGGTGTCTCTGGTGAGAAACAACGCCTCCCCCTACGCTTCCGTCCAGTCTTTCCACCACGCCTCCCCCTGCGCTTCCGTCCAGTCTTTCCACCACGCCTACGACGCCTACGCCCAGTCTTTCCACCACGTCTACGCCTGAAAGCTCGTTTAATTCTACGCCCAACCCCACGGAGTCTAGGTTTCCTAAAGATCTTCTTAATTCTACGCCCAACCCTACGAATTCGTCTCGCTCTAGCAGCGATGGCTCTTTGACGGGCAGCGGCCTGTTCTCTACGTCTCCGTTCAGCTTGACGCCTAGCCCGTTCAGCTCTCTGTCTCGCAGCAGCAGCTTCTCTAGCTCTTCTAGCAGCGGCAGCAGCGGCAGCCCTCCGTCTAGCAGCAGCGGCTTCTCTAGCTCTTTTCGCAGCGGCAGCCCTCCGTCTAGCAGCAGCGGCAGCTTCGGCCTTTCTTTTTGCTTCTGCAGCAGCGGCAGCGTCGGCTTGCCTTTTCTTAATAAAAGCAAATGCTCCACCCCCACCGAGAACACTTGATAACGATGAGGAAGAGGCACACGCCCCTAACCCCAGTATCATTATCATAGCCATATTGGATGATCTCTTATTATAGATCTAGAAATTTTTAAAGTCAAACACAAAACACATATTTTTGTATGTCTTTTGTAATTGTGAAATCATATACGAGAATTGATTTACTGAGCAACAGTTTTACGGTGACGTATTTTCTTAATTATGGCATCAACGTTTGTCTTGGTTGGGATGAGGTTATCTTCCCAATCCCAAAATACCATATTACCCACAGGGATCTTATGATCACTCGTCACTAAGCAACTGACAACATCATCCACCTTGTTAGTGGGTTTGGCGTTAGGTAAGTTCTTGACTTGGACGTACTTCACACCATCTCTAACGTAGTGTTTTCCTGTAACATAAATGTCTTTCTTAAGTTCGGGTGAGTAGATTTTGTAGTAAGGATCGTTATAGTTCTTAATCTTCATGACTGCATCTACGACGCTACCATTAATTAGGGTATCACCTAACTTTAGGTTCTTGATTAGTACCATTTTACCGTTTCGAAGTTGAATGGGAGTCTCGGGGGAGAAGCAACGGAAAATCCGACCAACACGCCTAAGAGCTTGACGATTTCTTCGGAAAGGGTTTATTTTTCTAAGAGCTTGACGCCTTTTGAAAGGGTTAAGTGCTTTTAATGGGTTTAATTTACCTAACATACCACCGAAAAATGCAGCCACCCGACTCCAAAAGAAAAGTGCTGCCAACATTGGACTGCTCACAGATGATGAACAAGAAGATGCCATACTAGACATCATGAACAGTGGTAACATATTAGCAGCCATATTGACCACGCTCTACTATACTCTCACAATTTTTTTTTGATCTATTTGTTTTAATTGGAATAAGATTATCTTCCCAATCCCAAAACATTTCCTTCCCGACTGGGATCTTATGATCGTTTGTGACAAGGCAACTGACGACATCATCAATCTTTTCGGTGCGCTCAGCAGTTGGTAAGTTCTTAACTTGGACGTACTTCGTACCATGCTTGACGTAGTGTGATCCCGTAACATGAATGTCACCAATCTTATAGTAAGGATCATTATAGTTCTTAATTCGCATGACCGCCTCCACAATACTACCATTGATGAGGGTATCACCTAACTTCAAGTTCTTGATCATCGCAGTCTGACCATTTTCAAGTTGAATAGGGGTTTCGGGAGCAAAGCACCTCCCGAATCTAGGACGCCTGATCCTAGGACGCCTAAACCTAGGACGCCTAAACGCTCGCTTAAATCTACGGAAACCCGCACGGCGTTTTGTGAAAAACTTTTTCGCACCTCGTCCAACCTTCTTGAAACCTCTACCAACTTTTTTAAATCCCTTTTTGATACCCTTACCAACTTTACCAGCAGCCTTAAAAGGATTTAATTTACCTAATAGCCCACCGAAAAATGCAGCCACTCGACTCCAAAAGAAAAGTGCTGCCAACATTGGACTACTAACCGACGACGAGCAAGAAGATGCCATACTAGACATCATAAAAATGGGCATCATATTAGCCGCCATCTTCGCGTCTTTATTATATTCTACTGAGAAAAAATTATATAAAAGTATAAGACATAAATAAGATATGTACGAACTCTACACAGATGGATCATGTCTCGGAAACCCTGGTCGCGGTGGATGGGCTGCTATAAGTAAGGACTTCAAGATATGTGGAGCGCAACCTAATTCAACAAATAATCGGATGGAGATGACCGCAATCCTCAAAGCGCTCGAGGAATGCGTGAAGAGAGATATTCAAGAGGTGCGTATTTTCACGGATAGTAATTATACAAAACAAGGAATAACCTCTTGGATTCACAACTGGAAGAAAAATGGTTGGAAGACTTCTTCGGGTGGTGATGTTAAGAACAAAGAATTATGGATTGAATTAGACAAATTAAGAGACTGTTTTACTATGATAGAGTGGAGATGGGTTAAGGCACATAATGGAGACCCCAAAAATGAAGAGGTTGATACATTAGCCAGGGAAAGTGCGAAAAATTTATCCACTTAGAATAGACCATATGAGTGTTAAACAAGACGAACAGTGTGAATGGTGTGAAAAACAAGAAAAGTTGCTTATAAAATGGGCTGAAAAGGCGGCTGGATACCGCTGGTTACATAATCATGCACGCCTATTCTACAAGAAACAGAATGATTGGTTGTCTTACCCTAGTATAATCATAGCGAGTATAACAGGTGTTGGTGGTTTTGCAGTATTAAATCCAAGTGGGAATGAAAATGTATCCCAAGATACGAAGAATAACATAATGGTAATTCAGTATTTTTTCGCTTTCATGAATGTGCTAGGGGGGATTTTGACGAGTATCTCAAAATTTAGTCAGTCTCTACCTCTATCTGAGTCACATTCAGCGATGTGTGTACAGTGGTCCAAGTTTTATAGATCAATCGATATGGAAATATCACTCGATGTTAAGCATCGGTCAGAGGTGGTAGAGTTTCTTATGAAATCTAGGGAAGAATACGATAAACTCTTGGACGACGCACCAGACATACCAGCTATAAGTATACAGGCGTTTATGGTTCAATTTCCAGATAAAGAAAACAAGCCCGATGTTTGTAATGGTTTGAGTATTGTTGTAAGTGACGACGCGGCATCTATAGGATCACGACAACGTTCAGTATCCAAATGGCTCAGCGCCTTCAAGGCGGTAAAAGATGACAGGAGAAAGAGTCGTGACATTGAGATGGATGAATTACAAAGACTTGAATCAGTATAAATAAAATCTAGATTAACTATAAATGCAACGATTACCCGCGGTCTTCCTCATCACATTGGTGTTTGGACTCTTTTACTTTTTGATTGATAAAATGAATCCTAAATCATTTGGTTTCAAGACTATGTTAGATCCTTTTTACTTTAGTTTTACAACTATGTCGACGGTGGGCTACGGTGATTACTCTCCAAAGACGGATATGGCCAAGATGCTTGTTATGGTTCACCAGGGTCTTCTCATTGGTGAGATCATTAGTCTCTTAGGTCTTGAATCTAACTCCAGTATGTCTAACCGCATGGCTCAGATGTCTGCTATGGTTCCACCTATACCTAAGACTGCCTAAACGGTACAGGATTTATCTGCGAACAGCGCATAAAAAGCGGTTGCTGCTACCGTAGTAGTTACCAAAAGATTCTTATGTTGAGGTAAAAATGCCATAGACACTATAAGTAGGCACAGTATGTAAATGTACACAAACTGTGCGTATTCAGTGACAGCCCTAGAGTAGCGACTCAGACCTGGTGAACCTGGGTAGGATACAAATGGTGCGTTTGATTCATTATTTACTTGGGTTGGTTTGAAGTTTTCAAAAATAACATGATTCTCATCCACCTTAATATCGTCACGACTTCTACACAATGTATTGAAGTTTAACTGATCATCTTTACATTTCGTTTTGGCTTCAGCTTCAAGGAACTCTAGAAGTTCTTTAGCGTATCCCATATACATTCCAGCGTTGGCGGTTCCACTTCCCTTACATGTACCAAAAATAAGGCTCGTGATAAACTTACCACTTATGTTGGGATCACTAGAAAGTAGAATTTTACAATTGAACTGTTTAAAAAGTTCCACAACGTTACTTGGATCCTTGTTAATCTTGGTATCGAAACCATCTAAAAATATCACGATATCCGTGGCACTCTTGGTCTTTAAATAGTCAGTGACACCCTTTGTCTTGTCGGAAAACCCTTTCCACTCTGTACCCCACCCTAAAACCTTGACTGGAACATTAAACTCATTATTCACGAGTTCTTCAAATAAGCCTTGTGATTTATTGGCATATGTCACTATCTCGTAGGACATTTGATATATGCTGATATTAAAAATCAACCCACTTAAAGTCAAGGCTCCTAAATAATACGTGGGAAGGAGTCCCACCGTTATACAAGTTGATTAGTAACATAATCAAGTTGCACCGTTCCTATAGCTCAGTTGGTTAGAGCGTGGTGCTTATAACGCCAAGGTCACGGGTTCGAGCCCCGTTTGGAACACTCCTTTTAGAATGATTGTCCTCATTGTAAAAGTTGTGCGAATTCCTCGATTTCGATTAGTACCCAGGTTTAAGATCATCGGGTGTAGCATCCGGGTAGACCCGAGAAAAGAACAGAGGTCTTCCATGTTCACTGTGTCCTATCGTACTTTTATGAGTTCTGTCCACGTGCATAAACTTACTTAAATCTTTGTAATAGACCCTAGCTCCCCTTGAAATAAGATCCTCGTGTTTCATATCTACGTGGTTATCCATCGGAAAGAAAAATCGCTTGTACCACGCCATATTATTCACATTAATTAGGTAGCATTTTGTGCTAGAAATCCACTTCACCTTCTCTAGAGTTCCCTCCATTTTATCGGGAAGTCTAGATAAACAATGGAAGAAACACATGTCAAAGTCATCCCCCTTCTCGTTTATGACCGATTGGATCTCATCGTATACCTTATTAGAGTCTATGACTACATTATCCTCAAAAATGACTGCGTACTTTAGACCTTGGTTTATACACTTCTCATAGAACTTCATGTGTCCCATGAAGCAGCCAATAGCTCCCAAGTTGAAGTAAGTTATATCGGGGCGTTTGACATCTGGATCATTATACATCTCTACAGCTTTTTCATAATAATCTGCATCTACATGCTCACGATACTTTTCAGCCAATTTTGGGGTTCTAGTATCTTTACCATATATGATTTCCAGTGGTATCTTTTTGTCAATGCTACGAATGAATTTTTCGCTTCTCGCAGGTTCATTTTTCATAGCCAATAAGAAACATTTGAAATCATACTTTTCAAACTTTTTTCGTTTTGTGTACATAAGTAACAAGCATACGATCACAAAAAGTATAACATAAACAATCATATTACTTAAACAAGAGAAAATATATACAAATAAGAATGAACGCTATAGATGTATGTGGTCTGTTGGGATCTGCTTTTATTGTTGTTATGTTTGCACCCGAAATTAACCATGTGTACAAACACCGTGATGCCAAAGCTATCAACTACAATTTTCTACACTTGAACTTGACTGCGAGTGTATTGTCTCTCATCTATTCATTCTACTACATGGTCGTACCTATGATCATCACAAATGTTGCCGCCGGTCTTTTCTGCTTCCTAATGTACTACTTTAAATATATATACGAGGTTAAAGAAAAGAATCAAATTACTGATATAGTAGCTGAGGCTCCGGCTCCTATGGTGTAGTTGGTCAACACTGTGGACTTTGAATCCACCACCCCAGGTTCAAGTCCTGGTGGGAGCTTGATTTATATGTGGGAGACTTATAAGACTGTTCACCTTAAGAGGCTCCCAGAACAAGCATATAAATCTTTTCCTCTCTTAGCTCAGTTGGTAGAGCAGTGGACTGTAGTTCCAAGGGTCACCTGTTCAAATCAGGTAGAGAGGACCATTCCTTCTTAGCTCAGTTGGTAGAGCGACAGGCTGTTAACCTGTAGGTCGTCGGTTCAAACCCGGCAGAAGGAGACTGTTGTTTTTACAATGTGTTATATCCACATTGTAAAAATAACTTAAAAGCGTAGTTCTAAACATTAGTAATGACCACTATCGCTAATTTTTTGATCGCACCCGTCGTATCCCTGAAGAAGAAATTCAGGCGTCGTCTCGCGTCATCTACGTTAGATGCCCCACCACCCCCGGTTGATACCACAAACCAATGGAATTTTGGAAGTTACTGTTGGAAAGTTACTGTCAAATCCAAAGATAGGGAAAGTGGTAAACTCGATAAAACCTTCATTGGATACAGCCAAAACATGAATATCGCGGAGAGGACCAAAGGTGCTTGTGATAGATTTAAGAAATCGGGGACAGTTTGTGGAGAACCAGAATTGGCTATGAAAGGTGGTGAATGTGATGAGGTGATTTTCATGAAAAAGACCCCAGATGGTCCACTGATTCCAGTTAGTGTCTCACCTTTTTAAAAATTTTCACTTTGCTTATCTGGACCTATATACACCGGAGGTGCTTCAAGTATCTCAAGTTCAAGTTTACCTTCTTGAGTTTGAGATGGTTTTACATACGCTATTCGGCAATCATTCGCGCGGAGAACTGGGTTTCCTGTTTGAACTGGTACAACAATAGGTTTACAAAGAAGTGCGAACATTCTATAGATTTAGTTTAGATAAAATTGGAGTCACCATTTGCTCAGCTATCTTTACGTTGGAAATTTTGAGTTTTGTCTCGAGAATTTTGAGTTTTTGTATGTCGCGTTCAGTCTGCCGCAAGATTCGAGCGGCTTCCTCCTGCCGTAGATGGTGGGCGGCGGCGGTGTTGAAATCGTCTGAAATTTGTTGGGTTTTTACCTTTTCGGTTTGGAGGTCATCTCCTTTGGCTAGCAATTCTTTTCTCTCACTATCCGGAATGATCATTACTACAGTCAAGCTACATAATTATCCATAGTGATACGTGCAAACATTTAAACCTCGTCAATTCCACCAATGTATTTGACATGTTTATTAATTCGACGTAACAGATTCTTATTTTCTAGATATGCCATATGTGTACCCGCGGCGTACACACATTCCCTTGTTATATTAATCGCCATATATTGAGTGCTATTTTCAAAACAGATATCTGCTCTAGACTGTATACGATCAGGGGTATCTATCATACAATCGAGTATTATATCTAATGGACCCATACTCTCTACGAGTAATTTTAAAGTTTCTTCGGGATCTTTAGCCTTGGTTGGAAGCATTGTGATTATTTGGCGTGGTCTATCCATATCAGTAATCATAGATTTTGCATTTGCATAATTAGTTGATATATAGAAATTGTCAACTTGTTTTAAATCGGCTCCAATTTTAAGTCCTAATTTATGTAAAGCACTCGGTAAAACGATTCCAATTGACATTATACATTTTTAATGATTATATGTTTTAACTTCGTTCCATCCTTGGATACTTATATCACTCTCTTCACACCAAGGATAAATAGCGTGTTCATCTCCGATGAAATTTAGAGCCCGGACACCGTTTTCAATACATTTATCACATATAGCTTTATTGTCGTCTATGAGTAGACCTATATTAAGTGCGCGACATATATCCGCCTTATGTATTTCATTCGGTGTGTAACTGTTTGTGAGTATGACATCATCAAATACACCTGGAAAGTATGTATCTATCCACGCCTCTGTTTCTTCTCGAGCCACATCCTGACGTCCGGTGAGAACATACATTTTATCATAACGCTCTTTAAGATTAAACATAGCTTTCTGAGATCCTCTGATAGGTGTGAGATCCATGAAGTCTTTGGATTGATAAAATTCGTGGACCATTTTTTGTGAAGTTGGTTCATCTACTTCAAATATTTCGCGGTACACGTATCTATATTTGGGTTTACTCCACAATTTATGAACTTGATTATGGTGTTTTCCCATGGGAAAGAGGAATTTTACTAAGACTTCATCGATATCAATTGCGACCCTGTTCATTTATTTATTACAAACATTATTCATAATCTCTAATTACAACACCCACGGGAAATCGGGGAACACCGATCGCGGTAAGGTTTTGGAAACGCACAGTGAGCATCTTCCCCATAAACTTCTCACGGTTCTTATAGTCCTCCTCTCGTTGGATGATGGTGCCCTCGGGTCTGACTGTGAATTCCCGATCATCTTGGGTTTTACAGACCCAAACAACTGCGTCTGCGTCACGACCATGACCCGTTTTGGCACCAATAATTTCATATTCCTCTGTCTGGAAATCCTTGTGCTTGAGGAGATAGTTGCTTCGCTGACCAACCTCGTAGACACTGAAGCGGTCACGGATCATGGTGCCTTCGTGTCCTTCTTCAACATGCTTCTTGTGCACCTTGGGGAGATCCTTCTTGGATTTTACGAGTGTCGTTTTGACATATTCGTAATGAGGATTGTAGATAGAATCCTTGACATACTCCCAGCGTTGCTCGAAGGTCATCTGAAGCTTCTTCAAATCAAAGAAATCAAACACATGGAACTTGAGCTTCAGAGGGTCAGTCTTGAAAGTGCTGGTAAGTTCCTCAAAGTTGAGGTTAGGGTCAAAGGCTTCACCATCAACGTATTGACCCGGCTCAAGACCCTTACCAAGAATCTCAGTTCCGGGGATAATCTTCCCAGTTCTTGAGATGCCACCGTCTTTGGAGACGAGTAGGCGAACACCATCAAGTTTGGGTTGAACGTAGAATGGCTCAGAGATGTATTTCTGGCGATCTTCCCATTTGTTAGCGAGCATAGGCAACACTTGGTTACACTTGGTATGCTCATTGTTCCACATGGTTTGGGCTCTCTTGAGAGCCTTTTCGTAACCAGTTTTGACATTGGTTCGTGACTCGGAAAACTTGTCACTCCCCACGATACCAGAGATCTTCACGATGTCCGCAGTTCCATCCTTCAAGTCCTCAACTTTGATGTCAATGTAGCGGTCGCGGTTGTGCTTGTCTTGTTTGATAAGGCGTTCCATTGTACGATAATAAAATATCAGTTTTAAGTAGATGTCGGATTTACCGGTTGTAAATTATGGTAGAATGGAACGACTTAGGCCTCCAGAAAGCACATTCATGCCATTGAATGCAAACACTTTTTGTATGATTTTCATTTTTTTGTGTATTTTAGGGTTGTATAAACGTCACACGACAATTACTCAATCTCGGAAACGATTCCATACTTGAGACATTTGTCTGGGGGTAGATAAATATCTTTTTTCATCAAGGATTTGAATTTAGCTTCAGGAATCTTCGTCTTAGAGAGATACATATCCTTGAGCATTTTCATAAGTTTATCTGTTGACTTCAATTCATGTTTGAGATCATTGAAGCTACCCCACATTTCTGTACTAATTTGGTGGATGAGAAGGTAAGCATTTTTACCCATGCGACGTTCTTTACCACCCAGAAGTACAAATGTTGCCGCACTACAGCAGGCTCCTTGAGCTATAGTGACTACCTTCACACGAGATCGTTCCAGAACATTCATCATGTTTAGACCAGCATATACATCACCACCTTCACTCATTATATGAACACGGATCATTGGCTCGTACCCAACAAGTTCTGCCATCTTTTTAAGAAGTTCGATCTCCAGCTTTTTAAATTTTTCAACAAACTCGAGTGTATTTTCGCGGTCGACATCCCCGTAGAACAACAACTCGTTACCAATAACTTTGATGCAGTCATTCTCCTCTTGTTCCTTCGTTTCATCTTCGGTCGTAGGCATTCTTCAAGGCTTTCTTTACTCTTGTTACGTCCTTTGATTTTAAGCCATTTCCAACAGCGAGATGATTGATGACATCAAAATCTTGAGGGGTTATTTTATACTCAAGTAGGGGTTCTAACTCCCCGTTTTCTGCATACTTCTTTAATAGGCATAATTCTTCAACCCCCAACCCCATTCTTGATTTTTTATGGATTTCCGAGAATTTTTGTTTACGCATCTTGTAGTTTCCCAACTTGGTCCAACATGAGCCGGGTCGTATTTTATCCCTGATCAAAGGTTCTCCTAGAGCTGACTTGGGCACAGTTAATGCGTGTAACACAAAATAGGGCATCAAGTTCCAGTTACCTGACTGGTATATATACGTATCAAATACATCGGCATGAGAAAATGAGTTTGTACACTCCAGTATATCTACACCTTTCGAGTCAATGTAGTTTTCTTGGAAGATGTCCCACATGTGACCATGTTCAGCGATACTATCTAGAATTTCTAAGGGTCCAGGATCACTCAACACATCTGCTATAAACTCTTTAGGGGTTTTAAACTCATCAATGTCATCATATCCTTCTAAATATGTGAAGAAATTACGGATATTTCCTTGAGATCTAACAGCTGCTTCGTAGGCCTCCCTCCCTTGATTATCAGTCAAAGACAGTAAAACGTCAGGTTTGTGTTTAGGAATTATAACAGTTTCAAAGTTTGGATACATACACATAGTAGTTGTAGTCACAATCAAAGATCCCCGTGTAAGTTTGTTACCGTCTGAAACTTGTTCTATAATAGGTTTGAAAACACTATCATAATTATCCACGAATACATGTTTTGTTGACGGCTTAATAAATGGTAAAAAATGTGAATCACGTTTTAAATGATGGGGTAATAATTCTATATGATTTGTATCTTCTAGAACCCTTTCTAATATAAACGATTTACCCACACCGATTGGACCACATATAAACACATTCTTACCTTCACGGATATATCTACGAATCAGATCTATCCGTTTTTCGTGGATTGTCGCTACAACCGGTCTTTTTTTTTGCTCGACTATTTTAATGAAGGAATCCATCGATGATCTTACTAATCAGGCCATAGATTTGGTACTCAAAAATGACGCACTACATGAAAGAATCGTAAAACCTTTAAGAAGGAAAATTTTACCATTCATTGTATCCACGATCCTTACCAATATCGTCATGTTTATTCTTTTGGCGTACCTTGTTCGACGTCTGTCTCTTCTTCCTGTTCAATCTCAACTTCTTCCACCTCCTCTTCTTCCTCTTCCTCTTCCTCTTCCTCGTCACTAACTGTTAACATTCTACCAATTTTATCAAAAGGTGTATCTTGTGTAATAGCCCGTATAGGCTCAATAGTCTTCGGTGGTTTTAGGAAAGGGATTGGACGCACGTTTAAGATCTCGGGTTTTGTGAAAATACCATCAATTGGGTATTCCTTCTCGAATTTAAGTAGGATATGCTTAGGTACAGCTGGTGATTGTTCTAGTAAACTATCGTACGTAGTTTTACATTCCTCTACAAATTTAAGACCCTCCTTCTTACGTTCATCACGAGGTAAAGCTAATTGTAACCTAATGTTACGTGAGAGGCTACCATGACCTAACGCAGCAGTTCTATGATTTTCCATCAACTCATTTATCTTAAGGAACTGCATGATTGTGGCTATGAGACCAGCTATCAAATTCAAACCACCAATTATAGACGGAGCCGCAGGTCTTATACTTTCTGGTAACGTACTTTGAGCAAAGTTAGCTGTCCCTGTTATCGTTGAAAGTACAATAACGGGTAAATTAAAGCGCAGAGACATCTTCTTAAATAACAGGAAGGCTCGGTGGTGCATATACCTGTAACACGCAGACGACTCGCCCCACTGGCGAAGTATATTCTCGTGATATTCATTCCACATCTCTTCCATATTAATTTCTTCACTCATCTTATATTAAGGATGAATATTATATTTATGATTCATCTGATTTTTCTTATAGCTATCCTAGTCGTACCGTTTACCAATGACAGGAGAAGTTTAGAATTTTACTCTATTTTAATTCCATTCATTTTTTACCATTGGAGTGTTAATGACGACACATGTGCACTGACCCAAGCAGAAATGGTTATTACGGGACAACCGAAGGAAGAGACTTTTATGGGTAGGGTTGTAGGACCAATTTATAAGATGGAAGAGAATGAGATCAATCATCTTACAAAAACAGTGTTCTTTGTTCTTTGGGGTATAGTTCAATATCGCCTAGGTCACTTCGATAATATGATCAGAGATGTATTCAAGGTTTGGGATGGTAAGAAAATTACATTTGGAAAGGTGTAGTTACTTACCATTCTTAATTAACTCATGAACACGTTTCACAAACTGTTTATTGCGCTTGATCTTGGGATCCGCTTTAATAATACGGAGAAGAGCAGCAGAAGGTATCCTAGGTGAATTACCCTTAGGCTTGGGGGTGGCCTTTAACTTTTTACGCGCATCCTGAAGTTGCTTAGCACTCGGCATTTATTATGTGCACAGATTATTTTCAAAATAAATTGTCCACATCATATAATGGATACCAAAATTGAAGAAGAAATTGGTCGTCTCGAGAAGATAGTAGAGGAAAAATTCAACACATTTAACGAAGAAAAGAACGTGGTTTCTTTGAAGATACACGAGATTCAAAAGGATATTGATCAGGGGCGATCCAAAACTCCTCGTGTCGAACTTTATAAACAGCAAGATGTTCTCAAAAAGGAAATCAAAAGCTTAACACACTCGTTTATGGGTGACCGTGATTCAATTTACTCTAAAATAACTCGTCTCGAGGAAACGAAAAAGAAGATTGAAGATAATGCCCGTCTCGGTAAAGAGTCAATTGATCATAACCTGAAAAATATTCAGGATTTCATTGACCGTGGAAATACAAATGAAATGTTTGTGGCGATGGAAGCCATCAAGAATTCAATCATTATTATGAATAATGAACTCAAGTCTTTAAAGAAGGTGGATGATACCTAAAACGATCGAATATATGGGTTGTACAATGGAAGTTGTCGTACATAATCATACACATAGCATCAGCTATATCATGTTTCCTTTCATACGGAATTTCTTCATTTAAAAATTTTTGGGCTAGAGAAACCGTCCGTTCTTTACGTTCTTCGTAGTCTAAATGTCTCATACCAAAATGTTTATGCATGCTCACAGGTGAAACAAGTTTAACCTTATCTTTGAACATGTAATGTAAAAGAATCTCAATATTCGTAAATCCACCCGGGGGTTGCCTTTCAATTAGTATCTTCTCAGCCGCATCAAATAGATGTTGATGATCCTCTACAAATAAAGGAACTAGGTCAACAAAGTCGTTGGTCTTTAGATACTTGTAGTCTTCTAGACTTACTTTTTTCATATATTCAACTACAATCTTTGGTCCAGTTAAAGACTCTGCCAAAACTAGTCCCATATTGTGATATCCGATATCTATCGCGAGTATCTTCATATCTCTATCGGAAAGATTTTCCTTAACTATAATAAATGAAGAACAAGACGAAAACTCACATGCTTTCGGGTATTCCCATTGCATTAGTACTTGCTCTCGTTTACATGTGGTATAATCCCAGGGTTGTGAAAGTTCCAACACAACCTCAACTTCCATTAACACCTCGCCCAGTGAGTGTGCGTCGTGAACCAGAGTTTAGGGGACCACCCATCAAAAAGTATAAACCTGGACAGATGCAACAAATGGGATTATTGACAGGTCCAGGTGAGACCACTATGCCATTATACGGTAAGGAGGTTCGTGGTAGACGTGATAGGTATCATTACTACACGACTACACCTGGTCAACAAATCTATCCAATTCCAGTAAGTCACAATGCTAGAGACTGTATGGAGGATATAGGGTGCCAGGAACTATATGGAAATGAAACAGTCTCAATAACTGGTAAGACTGGTTCATTTGGGGTTAAGATGTATCGCACCGATAACTTCTTCTAATTTACTTTTTGTTACCCATCTTTCTCGCCTGACCCAATAGTTTTAGGGTCGAACAACAACAACAACAGCACAATATCAACATACCAGGGAAAAACCACGGTGGAAATGGAATTGGAAATCCTGGGTGCATATCATAGAATTGCTTACCCCAGTAAATCAAGAGCGTTGTGAACAGGCAACTAATAGACATCATGAATGATGAAACTTGTTTGAACTTACCTTTGTTTGATACATCAGGAATTGGACTGATGAAGAACCAAAGAGAAGATACAGCAGCACCCATCGTGAGTGATTTAATGTAGTCTGAGATTTTATTCCTGTATTTGATAATATGTCTTGATACCAACTACACCATGTAAGAGATACTGTATCGTTCTAATGGCACCCGAGCAGGTTGAACAGGCACAGCATGCTAGGGCTATTTTTGGTAACGAACCATCCATTTCAGCTAAATACGTCATCACTATTATTGAAATTACTACACCAACAGATGTAGATGAAGCACTGGATAACGCTACTGTACTCATCGTATACAGTATTAACAGAAATTGTTTTCCAAATTCCTAAATGTAATCATATCAAATTCTCTATGCTGGAGATTTGAACCTATACGCAACTTGGATTTGATACGTAAAAGTTCCTTAATTGTCTCATCATCCAGATTTTTGAAAAATTGTATTTTGGCCTCCATATCATCGAGTTCGTTATGTTCCTTACGAGCTTGTACATATGGCCACGTATGTTTTCTCAAAGATGAAACCTCGCTCTCAAGTTGGCGTATTCTAGGGAGAAGTACGCGATTAATCATAACCTTTAGTTCATTAACATCACCCATCTTGATAATTCAGGGTTTACTATCTTTATACTGAGATATTCAGGGGAAGAAGATTTTATGTTGACCTATAGTAATATGCAGTACAAGGATCTGAAGGAAAAGGCTAAGAAGGCGGGTTTGCGAATTACCAAGGATGTCCGTGGAAAGAGAGTCAAACTCACTGCTAGGGAACTCCGCGCGAAAATTAGATTGAATTTTGAAAATAGTGTCAAGAATGCTCAGCATGTTATTCGGGTGTGTAGAACTATTGTGAGCCCGGGTCCTCAAATGACAATGCGTCCCGGTAGTATACCTCCACCTCCACCTCCACCTCCACCTCCTCCACCATCCAGGAAACCTCCAGTAAATACTAAGCGCGCGGCACTCATGGCTGAATTGAAAAATGTATTGAAAAAAAAAGGGATGAGGAAAAATAATCTTACTAATTAGTATATTACGATCATGGCTAATAATAACCAGCCCGCGAACAACGCTCTCAACAATGGTGCCAAGAAGCTCCGTGAGATTGCCCTCAAATTAGCGACCGACGCCATTAACAAGGCGCGTGCTGCGAACGGCGGCAACAACAACGCGAAGCCCAACAACAACGCGAAGCCCAACAACAATGCCAAGCCCAACAACAACGCGAAGCCCAATAACAATGCTAAGCCCAACAACAACGCGAAGCCCAACAACAACGCGAAGCCCAACAACAACGCGAAGCCCAACAACAACGCGAAGCCCAACAACGGCAACAACAAGCCCGCTAACAACGGCAACAACAAGCCCGCTAACAACGGCAACAACAAGCCCGCCAACAACGGCAACAACAAGCCCGCCAACAACGGCAACAACAAGCCCGCCAACAACAAGCCCGCTAACAACGGTAACAACAAGCCCGCTAACAACGGTAACAACAAGCCCGCTAACAACGCGAAGCCCAACAACGGCAACAAGAAGCCCAACAACAACGCGAAGCCCAACAACAAGCCCGCGAACGCGTAAGGCTTAAAAAATATAGCTATGATAATAGCATGGGTATATTTAGAGATTTAGGATGTTTCTGTCAATCAAAGGAACAAGACCTAAACATCAAAAATTTAAAAGACCTCGCGAATAATTGGATCATGAACGATGAAAATATTGAGAAAGCACAGATACTCATATCCAATTTTTCTGAAAGTGTAAGAGAAGGTGACGAGAAAAATCGTACTCGTAAAAGAGAAATGTGGTATCGTGAAATAGATGGTGAGACATCTAAAAAATTAGTACATATTTCCAAGTTGTGTGTGGTAAACACTCTTTCAAAACATCTTGAACTGAAACAGATTAAGAAGATTTTGAGAGAATGGGAAGGTGATAATTTTGATAGCATACACTACACTCTTAACAATTACACCAAAAAGATGTGTGATTTGGAAGATGTAGACCTAATTTACTTCGATTCCATGGAAGATCTAGTTAAATTTGATTTGGGTTCAGATTTATATAAACGCCTCGTTCTAATTATACACTTTTTTGAAAAGTTCCAGGAATTTAAACGATCTGTATCCCAAACCTCTTAGACATAAATTGTTTGACACCTCCGGTAGTTGGAAAACTCCAGAGATACCAACGTGACCAAAAACCGGCCCCGTTGATACCGCTCATTTTCCAATCCTCTTTATCACTACGATTGACGTCTAACATTAGGTTCTGAATCCTAACGGGATCTCTCTCTGCTATAATACGTTTAGGTATCTGACCTCCATGACGTAATACATAGGAACGCATACGTGAGGGAGTCTTGTGTTTGGTGTAGTCTGAATAACCTCTTGCACCAAAATCAACAGTTTTACCGTCTTCTAAAATTGCCCTGAATTTCTTTTTAGAATTGGGGCTGCGAACAATCCTGACGCGCATACTTAATATCTACAAATATAATTTACTTACCGCAACCACATGCACCAGTGGCACAGTAGTTTTCCTTCTTGTCATCACCGGGGAAGAGGAAGAGCTTCTCAGGGCCACGCTTCACACGGTAAAGGTGGTCATACATGTGCAGCAGACCAATAGTAAGGGCGAGAGTCGCGACAACGACACCCTTAATCTTGCGAGCAGTGAAAGCATACGCGATGATAACACCAGCGATGATCATCTGAACGATGGTGAGCTGGGGGATGGCGGGCATCGTGAAACGATCCTTCATCTCCTTAGTTTCAGTGGTGGGGGCGGGGGCATACATAGAGGGTGGGATCCCCGGGTACCGAGCTC
>JGI24921J38492_100015_pt1 | contig 32361 bp, 28 predicted proteins | sample LinPFosmplate9_FD_38492 | JGI IMG/M metagenome (IMG submission 38492)
GGCTCATCAAAAACAACGGTAACGCTACTGTTATCGTGGGTAACAATGATGCTGTAACTGGGTGCAGTTGTATCGGCTGCTGCAATATCGAAGGTCTTGATAAAGCCGTCGTCTTCATCGCCTGAATAGGACAGGGCGTAGGTGTCTTTATCAATGCGTATGAGATCATTCCAGATTCCTTGATTTACGTCATGTTCCAGTGACCACTGTTCCGCTATCGTTCCCCCATCGGCCGAAATAGTAAATGTTTTTACATAGCCAACCTCATCAATATATGAAAAGGCAAGGGCATATTCATCGGAATTGAGCTTGATTAACGAATGGTATCTACCCCAACCGCCAGTTTCCGCATGTTTCAGGGTCGCCACTTCTGTAATAGATGATCCACCAAGGGGAATGGTGAACGTTGTTAACGTTCCATGTGAATCAGTGCCATCGTTACCATGGTACCCCAAAGCATAGGTATTATAATCAACCTGGATAAGGGAATTCCATGAACTGTATTTTGTATTATGCTCCTTTTGCTTCACCTGGGTGATGGAAGAGCCATCAGCTGGTATGGTAAAGGTTTGGATATAACCGTCATTGCCGTGTCCGGTATATGCCAACACATACGTTTCTGCATCCATTTTGATAAAAGAATTATAGGTTCCATTATTACCATCATGTTCTAATGATTGTAGTTGTGTGATAACCGCGCCGCTGCTTGTAATATCAAATGTTTTAATGTAGCCATCATAACCAGGGCCAGCATAAGCCAGTGCAACGGTGTTTGCATCTACCTGGATGAGAGAATTATGACCCCCATAATTAGTATCATGCTCGATTTGGCTCACTGTGGTGATCGTGCTGCCGTCATCTGGTATGGTAAAGGTCCTGATATAACCGTCATTACCTGAACCGGTGAATGCCAGGGCATATAGGATACCGTCAACCTTTACAATTGAATTGTAGCTTCCTTGTTCGGTGTCATGTTCCACCGAAGTTATTTGGGTAATAGTACCGTTGTCAGCGAGGGTGAACGTTTTGATATATCCATCGTCATCGAGTCCTTGATAGGCCATGACATAGATATTCCCGGAAACATTGGCAATGGAAGAATATCTACCCAGGATTTCATCGTGCTCCAATGCAGCTACCTGGGCAATTTTTACAGGCGTATCCGTACTCCAAGCGGCTCCGTTGATGGTGCCGTTATTGCCATTAGATGTTTGATCCGTAAGTGTAGTGCCGGTGCCTTCGTTGAAATTCCAGTAACCTTTTAAATCAGATGATGATTCGGAATAATCACCTGAATTATAGAGTGCCGTTATTTCGTCAGCTGTTAAGGCAACATCCCAGAAGGCTACTTCATCAACCTGTCCATTAAAATAATTTTCCGCACCATTATTGTATTTTGCACCTATTGCAACAACACTGGTTTGACTGTTTAACGTATGACTCGAAGCAGATTCAGTATCTTCAAAGCTGCCATTTATATATATCTTCGCATCATCAGTAGAACCATTATCAAATGTGAGAACAACATGGTACCAACCACCGCCAGCGCTGGGAGTGGTAGATGATTTAGGATACAACCAGTCACCATCATCATCCCTTACGCCACCTTCAAATTTTGTACCCGATCGACTAAAACCTATAAACCAGGTCTTGTGCCTATAAACAAAATAATCTTCATTCTCAAATGCATCCAGATTTATCCAGGCTTGAACCGTAAAAGAAGAAGGCTCAAAAGCAGAATTGTTTGCTATTGATACGTAATCATTCACTCCATCAAAGCTGAGAGAGTAGCCCTGACCAGTCACAAAAGAAATAAGGAACGATAAAGCTAATAACTTAATTCGCATTGACCACCCCTTCACCGAAGCCTTTGATCTCTATCGGGTTGTCATCCGGGTCCACCAGTTCACACACTGCATCAAAGGTTAGGGTCGATTCCCCTACCAAAAGGGAAGTAAATATGATCTCGGCCAGGCTGCCTGTCCCGGAAACCGACAGGGAATCACTGCCCAGAAAGGATGTATGAATATCGATCCAGCCATTCTGGCTGTTGTCCTCGTAAACAAAAATTGGTTCCTGAACTGCATCGGCGAAAATAATACCCATTTCAACCAACGCCACTTGAAGCATTGTTTTATCATAATTCAGGCGCACATAACTGCCCGCCAGCTGATCCACGCCCAATACGAAGACATCTACCTTGAAATTGCTGTTGACATTGGCCGAAACCTGGCTGGGGAATAAGGTCAGTGCTGGTGTCTCATAATCAACCACATCTTCATCCAGAGGGTTGTCGAAGATGTTTTCCTCCGGAATCTCCCGCTGACAGGAGATGAATACAAATAGCACAATGGCCAGAGTGTGCAAACAATATTTCACAAATATCAGACTTTATTTACCACTTTAAGTGTAATATACGCAATTAATATTTCTATTTCTGCATTACTACGCATTTTTTTTCGAAAAGATAATTTTGATTTTGACCTTTTTTAGAACAAAACACACCGCGTATCTTCGTTTACCCCACTAAGCAAAAAAAACGTAAACTATAAGTTATCAATGGCCGCTTTATTAAAACAGATAATACACTAATTCACCATGCGGTGGAGAAAATTGTAATATGACAGACTGCTGTACGGATGCCGCCTGCGTGGTGGAAAAACTCCAGGCGCGGCAGGCCAGTACCTTGAAGGTTGTACTTGTAATCAACGCAGGCATGTTCCTTCTGGAATTCGCTGCGGGTTTTTTCGCCGCTTCCACAGCCCTGCTTGCGGATTCCCTGGATATGTTTGGCGATGCCCTGGTCTATGGGTTCAGCCTGTATGTGGTCTCCCGCAATGACAGGTGGAAAGCGGTATCAGCCGCAATGAAGGGTGGACTTATGGCTCTATTCGGGCTGTTTGTACTCGGCCAGGCTACCTACAAATTTTTTAATCCCGCAGCACCGCAGTTCGAAATAATTGGCGTGATCGGCCTGCTGGCTCTGGCGGCAAATGGAGTTTGTCTTTTGTTGCTGTGGCGCCACCGGACAGAAGATGTGAATATGCGTTCCGTCTGGCTGTGCTCCCGCAACGATATTATAGCCAACGTGTCGGTTATTCTTGCTGGGCTGGGTGTGTGGCTCACCGGTTCCCAGCTGCCGGATCTATTGGTGGGACTGGGTATTGCGGTGCTGTTCCTGCGAACAGCTTTTCATGTATTCCAGGATTCAGAAGCAGCCTTTACAACCTATAACCAATCGCTTCACCAAATAGCTAATCCCCACCAGTGAGCAATTATTGCGTCACGTGAAAATAAAGGTCAGGACTAAAGAGGTAGTATCGACTTATATTGCATTGCTGGTGTGAACATGTGGTTTATCGCCTGGTTCACCAGTTGGGTATCCACGGGAAATTGAGATTGTATGCTAAATATATGTAATATAGACTATATATTAGATATATTACTATTATATAGTACAATATATAGCTAAATTCGCACTGTGTTATAACGGAACTTTACAAAATATTTGGAGGTGACTATGGATAAAAAATCGCAAAGATTCAGACGACTTGGTGAAAAACGGGTCACCAATATGATCAAACATCTCAGGTTGATAGGTAACCTGGCCAATAAAAAAAATTATACTTTTACCAAGGATGAAGCACAGCAAATGTTTGAGGCGATTGAACATGAATTAGAACAAACCAAGAAAAAATTTGAGCATTATTCATCTGGCGACTTTGGAGAATTTAAATTCAAATAGGAGATATAAAAAATCCAATGAAATTCAAAAACCGGAAGGATGTAATTCGAGTGCTTTATGATAAGGGAATAATATTCCAGTTCCTTTTTATCACAACCGCACTCAAAACTGTTTCAGGCATCAAATTAAACTCCCTGGAAAAGTAAAGGTAATTAAAGGTTTTGAAAACAGAAGCGGTTGATATATTAATCACCCTGGCCAAAAACAATATTCTTGAAAAAAGATGGGTATCCCATGTTTAATGAACAGGCACTTAGAAATAAATTAAAATCAATTGATGGCAGGGATTATGGTGCTTGTCAGTCTCTTAAAGGTGAATACGATTTCTCAGAAAGATTCAAATTGGTCATCCATCAAATTCCAAAAGATCCCTATGCACCGCCCCACACAGGTATTTATCGTATAATCGTCGACCGCAATGATGATCGAATCGTTAATTTTAAGGCTGAAACCAAAATTCAAAAAATTGCTTTCACCGATTTTCTGGCCAGATATTTTTTTAATGCCTGTAAAAGAATATCAAAAGGCATTCGCGGCACGGGCTACAGCGGGATCATTACCATCGATCAGCCCGGCCAATCGATCTTAGAAAGAAACAGCGTGGTGACCACAGATGAGACCATTGAAGTGCGCTGCTTTTTAGGGCTTCCCTCGAGGGGCAGGAAAATTAAATCGCTGGTAGCAGGGGAAATGCTTTTAAGCGAACTTCCGGAAATTGTGGATTCTTCCTTATTTAAAAAAAATATTGATCCTGACGCACTCAGCAAACATATTGAGGCTGCAGTGGACGCTGAATATCTTCGCAGCAAACTTGATTCTCTTGGCCTGGTTGCTTTCATTGCCAATAATGCCCTTCTGCCCCGTAAAAGCGGTACCAGCGACGAGCCTATGTCCAAATCAGAGGCAATCCCTTTTGTTGCGCCATCCAACCTGACAATAGAAATCGATCTTCCCCACGCCGGTCAGGTCAAAGGGATGGGCATCCCCGAAGGCGTAACTTTAATTACCGGCGGCGGCTATCACGGAAAATCCACATTACTGAATACGCTGGAGGCCGGCATTTATAACCATGTTTACGGGGACGGCAGGGAACAATGTGTCTCCACAGCCCACACAGCGAAAATCAGGGCATACAGCGGAAGGCATGTAGTTAAGACCGACATTTCTCCCTTTATAAAAAACCTGCCCTACCGAAAAGATACAACATCATTTTCTACCGCCAATGCCAGCGGGAGCACATCCCAGGCAGTGAACATCATGGAAGCTGTAGAGGCAGGCGCCAAAGTTTTATTAATGGACGAAGACACCTGTGCCACCAATTTTATGATCCGCGATAGTAAAATGCAGCAATTGATCAAAAAGGAAGATGAGCCGATCACAACATTCATCGACAAGGTAAAACAACTTTATTTGGAAAAGAATATATCCACTGTGCTGGTGTTGGGAGGTGTGGGTGATTATTTTGACGTATCTGACCAGGTGATCCAGATGATGAATTATGAGCCTTTTGATGTCACGTCACAGGCTCATGAGATTGCAGACATGTTTCCAGGGAAGCGTGAAGTTGAGGATAAAGCCTATCCTTTTCATGTTCGGGAGCGCTTACCCAGACCGGAGAGTATTGTCCCTTTAAATAAATATGGAAAATTCAGCGTCTATGCAAAAGAGGTCCACCGCATACACTTTGGAGAGCACGATATTGACCTTACAGATTTAGAACAGCTTATGGAATTGTCACAAACGAAAGCGCTGGGATACGCACTTGAGTATTCAAAAAAGTACATGGATGGACAAAACACGCTTCGGGAAGTTGTGGATCACGTCATGAAAGATATTGAAGAGCATGGGATTGATATTATCAGCAATAGAATTTCCGGGCACTTTGCCTGGTTTCGGGGGCTGGAATTGGCTTTTACCTTAAATCGCCTCAGAAGTTTTGATGTGACTCAAAAAGACACAGAACCCAACTAAATAGTGCAGCACCGTTCACTGTACAGGCCGGCTAAATCCGTTCGGTCATTTCCGTTATTTATAAATGAATCGTGAAATTATTCCAGCCGACCCTGGCGGCGGTACTTCTCCCTGTATTTTTCATAGAGCATTTTCTGGCGGTCGCCCAGGTCCACTTCCCGGCCCATGATATAGGCCTTGATGGGGTTGGTCGTGATCTGCAGCGGCGGATCATTGGTAATGAAAAATGTGGCATCCTTGCCCGGTTCCAGGGAGCCGACCCGTTTATCCACGCCCAGGATCTCTGCGGTGGATAATGTAATGGAACGCAGCGCTACTGCTTTAGACAGTCCCCAGGCCGCAGCGCGCATGGCCTCGTTGGGCAGCGTGCGGACATGTCCGTTAAAAGGATAGCCCTGGTCTGTAGACAGGCAGAATTTCACACCTTCCTGCTGCAGCAGTGCCGGGGTCCTGTATGGCGTATGGACCGGTTCAAATCTTCTGCGTGGGGTGGTCTGGACATGCTGCAGGATAACGGGAACATTGTGCTTAACCAGCAGTTCCGGAAGTCGCCACGCGTCCCGTCCGCCGGAGATGGTGATCTTCAGATCATACTTATCCGCCCACAGTACCGCAGCTTCGATCTGGCGGACATCTTCAGCCCGGACAATGATCTGTTGCTGTTCTACAAAATAGGGAGTCAGGGCTGCCAGCCGCAGGTCTGTTTCCTGTTTCTGTTCTGCCTTGCGTTCCTTTTGAGTGGTGCGGATTTGGTAAGCTCTGGTGTCCCGGATCAGGCGGTCGATCTCCCGCAATTTTTTCTGGTAGGCTTCCCGCTGCTGTTTCTCCTTCTTTTTGGTTGTTTTGCTGAAATTCAGGCGCATGTTGGGCCAGTTCAGGTGCAGAGCCGTGGGATGGTTCAGCGTGGCGTCTTCCCAGGTCCAGCCGTCCATCATCATACAGGAAGATTGTCCTGCTATCAAACCGGAAAGAGGCACAGAATTGGCGATGAGTACACCGTTGGAGCGGGTCACAGGGATCAGTTCTGAATCGGGATTGTAACTGACATTGGCCCGTACATTGGGGTTGATGTCTCCGGTCTCGGAATAATCACGAGTCTGTTTTACAGCACCGATCTCTACCAGCCCGATCTGGGTCAGGGGAGCGATATAGCCGGGGACCACATGTTTTTCGTGGATATCATATACATCCGTGTCTGGGCTAGGCTGGATACCCTCACCAATAGTAACAATTTTACCGTTGGCAAAGAGCAGATCATGTCCTTCCAGGACATCGCCGGAAACCGTATGGAGAATACCGCCCCGCAGCAGGATGGGCCTTTTTTGCTCTAGGCCGGGAATCTGGTCACTGCTGAAGCAGACAGAGAGCAGGAAGAAGAACAGGAAGCGGTTCATCGGTTTGCCTGCCAGTCAAAGCGTTCCCAATCCTCTAGTCCGCAGCTGTGCTGACCGATATGAGGCCCGGCTCCGTTGGGTCTTATTTCATTGCCGCCTGTGGGGGCTTTGGAGGAGAGTATTTTCTGGACCAGGTCCTTACGCAATTGGGCGTCGCGTATTTCCAGATCTTTATTTTCACCCTTTGACCAGTAACTGATCCCCTCAATCCAGGTTGCTTCCACCTGGGAATATATGGAGAGGGGGGGGCCGTCCCAGATTACGACATCCGCATCCTTGCCTTCTTCCAGGGATCCCACCCATTGGTCTATCTGCAGCTGTTTGGCGGGGTTAATGGTCACCAGCTTCAGGGCGTCCTCTTCCGAAAGGCTGCCATATTTTACTGCTTTAACCGCTTCCGTATTCAGCCTCCGGGCCAGTTCAGCATCATCGGAATTAAAGGATACGGTTACGCCGTTACGGGTCATAAGGGTGCCGTTATAAGGAATGGCGTCAATCACCTCGTACTTGTACTGCCACCAGTCGGAAAAGGTGGAGGCGCCAGCGCCGTGTTCGGCGATGCGATCCGCTACTTTATATCCTTCCAGGACATGCTGAAAGGTGGCTATGGTAAAACCAAAATCCTCGGCAATGCGGGTCAGCATCAGTATCTCGTCCTGCCGGTAGGAATGGCAGTGGACCAGCCGGGTCCCATCCAGGATCTCCGCCAGGGCTTCCAGTTCCAGATCCCTTCTGGGTGGAACCTTGACACGCTGCATTTTCGCATTTTTCCTGAAGGTATCCCAGCGGTGGGCATAGTCCTGGGCGGCCTTAAATGCATCCCGGATCACCTGTTCTACACCCATACGGGTCTGCGGGTAGCGGTTGGTGCCTGCCCAGTTGGCCTGTTTCACATTTTCCCCCAGGGCAAATTTGATGCCCTGTGGTGCGTTTTTAAACAGCAGTTCGTTGGGCCCTAAGCCCCAGCGCAGTTTAATCACTGCATTCTGTCCGCCGATGGGATTGGCAGAACCATGAAGAATATTGGCGCAGGTCAGGCCGCCTCCAAGCTGTCGGTAAATATTAATATCATTGGCATTGAGGACATCTCGGATCCGCACTTCTGCTGTTACAGATTGGGCACCTTCATTGATGGAAGCAGCGGCGGAATGGCTGTGGCAGTCGATGAGTCCCGGGGTGATATGTTTTCCGCTGGCATTAATGACCATGGCGCTGCCCCGGGGTACGGCAATATCGGGCGCCACCTTGTCAATTTTACCGTCCACAAATAGAATATCCCAATCTTCCAGAATCCCTTTCGGGCCGCAGGTCCAGAGAGTGGCATCGCTGAACAGGACCGCGTTGGGCAGGGCTCGCTTTTCTACTATGCCATAGGCTCCTTCCGGATAATGCACTGTCAGGTCACTTTTGCTTTCCCGGGTGCGCTTGACTGCTTCAGCCGGTATAGATCTTTGTGCTGTAAAGGGAATGGTAAGATCAATACCATCACTGGCAGTCCCTGATAATTTATCTTTAGAAACTGTGGCATTGAAAGAAATACTGCCGTCCATTCCAAAAGCGATACCATCCGCAGTAAATGAAATTTTTTGCTCAAACACCTTAATGTCCCGGAGAGTATATTTTTTATTATCAACCTGTATAACACCCATCAAATGAGCATTGATTTTTTCCGGTTGGTAGGTATAAGCCAGGGGATCCTTATCCAGGGAAGGAGTGGTGAATTCAAGGTCGTATTTTTTATTGCCAATGGAAAGTTTCCATTTCCCCTTCAAAATGTAGGACTTTTTTGTTGCTACAAAATATTCATCACCTCCAACCCAGATAGATGTGATCCTGGATTTTGGGTTGAAATAATTTCCATCCACAATGACCAGGTTGGCCATGTAGCCGGGCTGGACCTTCCCCAGGGTTTTGCCGACGCCCATGGCTTCTGCCGGGTAGGTGGTGAGGGCGGCCAGAGCCACATCACTGGAAAACCCGCGGTCAATGATCCTCTGCAGGTTGGTCCGGAATTGGGATTTATTCTTCAGGCCGTGGGAGGATAAACTGAAAAACAGTCCCTTATCCTGGATCCTGGCAATGTTATCCGGTGCCAGATCCCAATGCTTCAATTGTTCTGTATCATACTGAAGTGCTGTGAAGGGATCGGTAACCCGGGGCTTGGCAGGAAAATCCAGGGGCAAAATGATGAAAGGTTTGAGTTTCGCTATTTCCTCCAGGCGGCGGTATTCAAACCCGCTGCCCAAAAGCCAGGGGTTCAGGTTGAATTCATCGCAGATATTCAAAGCCCGAATAGCTGTATGCTCATGATTGGTCATGAACAGCATTGGCAATCGGTTGGCTCTGAACTTTTCCAAGGCCGCCAGGGAAGCATCATGTTTAACAGGTTCATTATCGGCGGGAAATTTTTTGGCGATGGCCCTGGCTTTTTCATACCACTCGGCATCCATGATGGTTTGGCGAATAAGGGCAATGGTGCCCAGCAATGAATTCGGATATTCGCGATCACTCCAGCTGCTTGCTTTAAACTCCAGTACCTGGGCCACAGACTCAGAAACAGAGACAGGTTCTTTTGATAAAACCACCAGGTCGGATTGACCCTTGATGATTCCTTTTTCCGGGACTATGTGTGCCGCGGTCATGCCCACAGAGTGCAGGGCTTTCAGGTCTTTTTCCTTGATTTTAAGATCATCCTTGGCCCGGTAATCGGCACGAATTTTTGAATTCCAGTGCTGGCTGGGGCTGGTTGTTTTTTCATCCTGTTTTACCGTAAGCCAGCTGTCAATAAATCCTGCATAAACATGAGCGCCCTCCAGGTCAATTTCATAAGCATCCAGGGGTATCTTGATATAGCGGCCCACCTTTTCGATCTTGCCGTCCCGGATAACGATAATACCGTCCTTGATAAAATCTCCCGGTTCGGTATGGATCATGCCGTGGGTCAGGGCCCAGACACGGGGCTTATTGACATGAATATCTTTTACCGGCTCGATGATCTGGGCTGGAAGGAGCTGCAGGAAAAATAACAGTGAAATGAACAGGTGTTTCAAAAATTAGGGCCTTTTAAGTGGTGTTTCTCAATAAAGGAAGTTACATAATTAAAGGTATCTTTTTTACTGTCAGAGATATGAAATAATTCCAGGTCATCATTCGAAATGGTACCTATTTCCACCAAATAATCCCAGTTGACTACATTTTCCCAGAACTCCTTGCCATAGAGCACAATGGGTACCCGTTTCTTGATCTTTTCTGTTTGAATCAAGGTTAACAATTCCATCAGTTCGTCTAAAGTTCCAAACCCGCCCGGCCATACAACCAGAGCCTTAGCCAGGTACAGAAACCAGAATTTACGCATGAAAAAATAATGAAATTTGAGATCAAGATCATCTGTGATCCAGGGATTACCTGATTCCTCTTCGGCCAGAGAAATGGTCAGACCCACCGATATTCCGCCTGCTTCCCGGGCCCCGCGATTGGAAGCTTCCATAATACCGGGCCCTCCTCCAGAACAGATGATGTAGCGGCGTTTCGTACCCTTGAGCCCTTTGCTCCATTTGGTGAACTGTCCGGCCAGGGTTCTGGCATCTTCATAATACTGTGCCATCTCCAGGTCTTTTTTCAGGCGGTTCAGGGATTTGACATTCCCGTTTTTTGCAGCATTGACCAAGGCTTTTTTTGCATCTGCTCTCGATTTAATACGGGCCGACCCGAAAAATACAATAGTATCGGCAACTTTTTTCCTGCGCAGGCGCCTGAGAGGACCGTAATACTCGGACATAATTCTGATGGTTCGACCGTCTGGGCTGCCCACGAATTCTGGGTCATAATAAAAACGGTCTTTGGTTAATGTTTTTGACATAAAATGTATCCTTACAAATAAGCAGGGCGGAAATTAAGACAATTTCGATCTCCGCCAAGGTTAGAATTGTTGTAATGATGCTCTGTTTTCTTTGATATTTACCAGTATTTGGAGGTTGTTTGCACGTTTTCAATGAAAGTATTTTCCAGGGATGCTCATAAGAATCATTTTTTGCAGTCTATTCTTTTTTACCTGTGCAGCCCCGCCGCCGCCAAGCGTACAAGGCGTTAAAATAAAACAGGAAGAAAAAGAACCATTGAAACAACCTAGACCGGAACCATTCCCACCAACTCCTGTTGCACTGCCGCCCACCAAAGATTCCCGCCCGGACCTCGTACAGGAAACCGTGTATTCCCGGGGATATTTGACTGGCTATGATATATGGGAGTTTCTGAGGGAACAGCCGGCAGAGACGGATGTCCTGGAAACATTCGGTCTGCCCGATTCTGTCTGGCTTGATGATGAGGAAAGCACGAAATTTTTATATTATTTCATTTCGAAAATGCAGGACTACAACATTATTGAAATCAGTACAAAGACAGACAGTGTTTCCGGTTTTGAATGGGATTAAATTATGAATCTATCATTAACAGGGAAAAAAGCCATTGTTTGCGGAAGCACCGATGGCATCGGCAAAGCAACAGCACTCACCATGGCGGAGCGGGGAGCAGAAATTACACTGGTTGCACGGAATGAAAAGAAACTGGCTGCAGCACTGGCAGAACTATCAGCAGCACACGGGCAAACCCATGAAATCGTTTATGCTGAATTCAATCAACCGGATGAATTAAAGCGGGAAATAGAAAATTATCTAAAACAATCCGGCCGGGATGTTCAAATTCTGGTTAACAATTCGGGGGGTCCCCACGGCGGACAACTCATTGATGCGGCGGAGAACGAATTTCGGGTAGCATTTGAAAGACTGCTGATTTGCAGTCAAATCATGGTCAGGGCCTTTGTTCCCGGGATGAAAATACTGTATAGAGGACGGATCATCAATATTATCTCCATGTCGGTCCGGCAGGTTATTCCCGGCCTGGGGGTATCCAACACCATCCGGGGCAGTGTCGCACAGTGGGCAAAACTCTAGCGCTTGAATTGGGGGACCATGGTATCACTGTTAATAATATACTGCCGGGATATTCAGCAACCAATCGATTGCAGGATCTGGCAGAAAGCAAGGCCCGGGCCCAGGGTGTTTCACCAGCAGATATCCAGGAATCCTGGACCGTGAATACCTCGCTGCGCCGTCTTGAAAAACCAAGGGAGATTGCCAGTGTGGCCGCTTTTTTGGCATCGGATGCCGCCAGTTATATTAACGGGTATGATTTATCTGTAGATGGCGGACGTTTTGGCGCATAATCCTGCCAGACTTGGATCATTCATGTTTGGAATTTTGAAGAATATTACCATCTAATAAAATTCCACTGAGATAACATCATGAAAATAAAAATTGTATTACTTATCATATTTCTGGTCATCTTCATACAAAAAACGTATAATAAGGATGCTGACGTTGCTCACCAGCAGGCCTTTGTCGCTGATACCCATAATGATGTTTTGCTGCGCTCCATGATGGGGCAAAACATTCTGACCGAGCTTCCTGAAAGTCACTCGGATCTGGTCAAATTTAAAAAAGGCGGGGTGGATCTTCAGGTCTTTTCGGTCTGGGTATCGCCTAGTAAAATCGGTCCAGAAGAGTATTATAATTACGCCAATGCCATGATTGCCCAGCTTGAATATCTCTGCTCCCGCGTCCCGGATCAATGGGCAATTCCCTACAATTACCAGGACATTGTTTACAATGACCAGCATGATATTCTGTCCTGCATGATCGGTGTGGAGGGCGGCCATGTGATTGAAAATGACCTTTTGAAACTGGATGCATTACACGACCGGGGCATGCGCTATCTGAGCCTGACTTGGAATAATTCCACGAACTGGGCCACTTCTGCCAAAGATGAAACGGAGAAAGGGGACAGCCTGATGTTTGCTGGTTTAACAAATTTTGGCCAGCAGGTGGTTCGCAGATGCAATGACTTGGGTGTAATGATCGATGTTTCCCATGCCGGTGAACAGACCTTCTGGGACGTGTTGGAGATCACCACAAAACCCATTATTGCTTCCCACTCATCCGTTTATACGCTTTGTCCCCATTTCCGCAATCTGAAAGACGAGCAATTGCTGGCTCTGGAAAAGAATAATGGAGTGGTCTTTATCAACTTTTACCCCACGTATATTGATTCAACCTTTTCTAAAAAGGGAAAAAAGATCCGCCAGGAGTTTCAGCCACAGCTGGATTCACTGGCTAGTATATATGAACCTGAAAGCAATGAATTATGGTATGCGGAAAATGCCCTTCTGGAACCGAGTTTGAGCGCTGCTGCTCCGGATCTGGATGATGTGATTGATCATATTGACTATATCGCAGATTTGATCAGTGTAGATCATGTAGGGCTGGGTGCGGATTGGGATGGTGTGGAAATAATGCCCACAGGCATTGAGGATATATCCAAATTGCCCAGCCTGACAAAAAAACTGATTGAACGAGGCTATTCTAAAAGAGATATTGGAAAAATACTGGGTGGAAATTTTAAACGTGTATTTAAAGATGTGGTCAATTATTGAACTAGTTTTTTTTAAAATAAAGACGACTCCAATCCATTTATGAAATTATCAGGAACAAAAAAGGACTATTCCTTTAAACTAGCCGCTTTCAGTCATGAAGCATTATTCCAGAGTTTGGATAAAGATCTCCAGGATTTTATTTTTCAGTTTGGTAGTGCCTGCAAACTCACCTATCAGGAACTGCGGCAGGTGTCAGAAATAGCCATCGATTTAAAAATGTGGGGGGACAATTCCGTGGTCGATCGGTTAAATCAAATAACATCCCGCTATCCTGCAGGAAATGGAAATTCCAAGAAACATATTTTAAAGGAATTGCAGGACTACTGGCATAACTTGAAAACAAAGCCCTCCGTTTATAGTTCAAACGCCCCCAAAGTCAAAAGTGTTGTTCGGAAAGTCACGGACAACGCAGGTGATCATGAAATATTTGGCCCGTGTCCAGTAGCATCGGAGAAAACGGTCTGCTGTAATCTAATAACGATCGATGCCATTCAAGGCTGCAGCCTGGGGTGCAGTTACTGTAGTATTCAAACATTTTATACAGATGGCGCAGTTGCTGTGGAATCCAATTTGGAAGAGAAACTGGATCAGATTGAACTTGATCCAATGAAAAATTATCATATTGGCTCGGGTCAGTCATCAGATTCACTGGCCATGGGTAATCGCGGTGGTGTACTAGATGCTCAATTGGGATTTGCCAGAAAACATCCCAATATCATTCTGGAATTCAAAACCAAATCAAAGGAGATAGATTATTTTCTTAACAGTGAACTTTCGCCAAATATATTTATCTCTTGGTCTTTAAATCCCCAGGTCATTATTGACCATGAAGAACATTTTACCGCTTCCTTAGAACAACGGTTACGCGCTGCCCGTACCATTGCTGATGCCGGTATTATTGTAGGGTTCCATTTTCATCCTATCGTGTATTATCGTGGCTGGAAAAATGATTATTTGGAAGTTGCCAGTATGGTCATGGATCAGTTTTCACCGGATGAGGTAGGCATGATATCCTTGGGGACACTGACATTTATCAAGCCGGCTATCCAGAATCTGCGCAAACTGGGCATTCCCAGTAAAGTGCTGCAGATGCCATTGTCAAATGCAGTTGGAAAATATTCATATTCCTTGGATATCAAGAAAAAAATATTTGATGGGGTCTACAAGGCATTTACAGCATGGCATGAAAAAGTATTTTTTTATTTTTGTATGGAAGAACGGGTATTATGGCAGTCCGTAATGGGAACATGCTATTCCTCAAATGAAACATTTGAGGATGCATTATTTCAAAGTGTTTCGGGGAAGATGAAATAGCCTATTTCATTTTATAGGGGTACCATTATTAATAAGTTCAATACTTTAAAATGACATCAGAATTCAAGTTAGCCCCATCTATATTATCTGCTGATTTTACAGATTTGAAAACAGCATTGAATCAATGCGAAGAAGGGGGTGCTCATTGGATCCATGTTGATGTAATGGATAACCAATTCGTTCCCAATCTGAGCATAGGTCCTCCAGTTGTGAAATCCATTCGGCCCAAAACCGAAAAATTTATAGATGTACACATGATGGTTATTGAACCTGAAAAGCTTGTGGAACCATTTGCCAGGGCAGGGGCGGATAATATTACTTTTCATATTGAAGCCGCAGATGATCCAGATAGCATCATAGATCTTATTAAATCATGCGGATGCAAGGCAGGCGTTTCCATCAAACCAAAAACACCTTTACAAGATATCATTCCAATTCTGGATAAGGTAGATGTGATTTTGGTAATGAGTGTAGACCCTGGATTTGGAGGACATGGTTTTTTGCCTGGCTCCAGTGAAAGGATATCAAAGACCAAGAAATTGTTGGTAGATAATTGTCTTAATAGGGTTTTGATTGAGGTGGATGGTGGTGTAAAACTTCATAACGCTAAAGAAGTAATAGAAGCCGGGGCCGATGTACTGGTGGCGGGCTCAGAAGTGTTCAATTCGGATGACCCTGTTCAAACAATTAAAGATTTTTATCAGCTTTCTGTCACTAAAAATAATTAAAATACAATATCAGTAATTTTAATTTTTCATAATATACGGATTATTCAGTTTTTCAAATCCCAGCGATAATTCAACATTGATGAAATCCTATCATGATATTAAAAACCTTTCTGATTGGTCAAAAACAGAAAAGGATCAGTATTCAATTAAAGTAATCAAGGGTCTAGTAATGGATGCCACTCGAAAGGCCAACAGCGGACACCCTGGCGGCCCCATGTCCTGCGTGGATTTTGCCTATATTCTTTATCATGATTATTTGAACTTCGACCCAAGGAACCCTGAATGGTTTAACCGCGACCGTTTTGTTCTTTCCGGCGGGCATATGTCCATGCTACAATATTCTCTTTTACTGCTTATAGGTTGGCTGGGTATGGATGATATAAAAAGTTTTAGACAGTTGCACAGTCGCACGCCTGGCCATCCAGAAGTGGAAATACCAGGTGTAGAATGCACAACAGGTCCTTTAGGACAGGGGTTTGCCATGGGTGTTGGTATGGCCCACGCCGAAGCATACCTGCACAATCTTTTTCGATCCTCGGCTGAAGAAGCAGGACAACTTGTAGATCATTATACTTATGTTCTTGCCAGTGACGGAGATTTACAGGAGCCTGTTACACTTGGATCTGCATCATTGGCGGGGCACCTTGGATTATCCAAGCTTGTCGTTTTTTATGATGCCAATGAAGCACAGATTTCGGGACATACCAACCGGGCAGATTCCACAAATTATGGAATTGTATTTGAAGGGTTTAACTGGCACGTGCAGGAAATCAATGGTCATGATCATGACCAAATTCGTACCGCAATTGAAAAAGCCCAGGGTGATATTAGACCCAGCATTATCATTGGCAATACCATTATGGCTAAGGGAACTGCGACCATGGAAAAAGACCACAATACCCATGGTGCTCCGTTGCCCCAGGGAGAAATAGATGCCAGTAAGGAAAAATTGGGTTTACCCAGTAAACCATTTTACTGTCCAACGGAAATAAAAGATTATTTCAGGCAACGTTTTTCTAGGCTTTCCGAAACTGCAGAAGCATGGGAAACGAAACAGAATTTCCTTTCAGAAATTGAGGAAGTTTCATCCTTAATATCTTTATGTATAAACGACGAAATCCCTGATACTATTTATCCCAGTTTTGCGTCAGGCGAATCACTGGCGACCCGAAAAGCTTTCGGTGCTACCTTGGATCAGTTTTCAAAAACATTGCCCAACCTGATTGGAGGATCTGCAGACCTTGAACCTTCTAACTACACTGGAAATTTTGCGAAGTCTTACTCAGACTTCACCGCAGATAATCATTCCGGGCGTAATATCCCTTTTGGTGTACGAGAGTTCCCCATGGCAGCAATGATGAATGGTATGGCTCTCCATGGTGGCATTATTCCATTTGGAGGAACATTTTTAGTCTTCGCTGATTATGAACGCCCTGCTCTGCGTTTGGCTGCTATCCAGCATGTGAGAGTGATTCACGAATTCACCCATGATTCCTTTTTTGTAGGAGAGGACGGACCGACCCACCAGCCTGTTGAGCACGCCATGGCCTTGCGAGCAATTCCAAATTTTTATGTTTTCCGGCCAGGAGATGCTAAGGAGACAAGTGTCTGCTTTGAAAAAGCCCTGCAAATGCAAAATTCACCTTCGGCTTTACTGCTTACTCGCCAGGGTATACCTGTATCGGAAAAAACGGTGTCAGAAATCAAAGATGGAGTAGCAAAAGGTGGTTACATTTACAATGAATGCTTTGGGTCTCCAGAATTGATTTTTATTGCAACCGGTTCAGAAGTTTCCCTAGCTGTAGCCACTGCAAAACGAATGAAAGATAAACAGATTCGTATAGTTAGTTTACCTTGCTGGGAAATATTTATGGAACAAACCCAGAATTATCGGGATGAGATAATCCCATCCAGAGGAGCCATGAAAATCTCCATGGAGGCAGGCACTACCTTTGGTTGGGACCGGTTCGTTGGACCTACAGGACTTTCCATAGGGTTAGACCATTACGGCGCTTCAGCCCCCAATAGTGATTTGGCTGAAGAATTTGGTTTTACCCCTGAAAAAGTGGAAATGAAAATCAGAGAACATTTAGAAAAATTACTTTAAAAATATGAATATACACCTGGCAACAGATCACGCTGGCCTTGAACTGAAAAACACCATCAAAGATTATTTGATCGGAAAGGGTCACGAGGTCACCGATCATGGTGCCCATGAATATGATGCCCAGGACGATTATCCCGATTTTATTTTTCCCTGCGCCCGGGCAGTGGCGGCGGATCCGGAAAGCCGCGGGATCATTTTAGGCGGATCCGGCCAGGGGGAAGCCATGGCAGCTAATCGCATCAAGGGTGTCCGAGCCGCTGTGTATTATGGTTCAGAATGGGAGATTGCCCGGTTATCCCGGGAGCACAACAATGCCAATGTTCTTTCCCTGGGAGCGCGATTTATTTCAGAGCAGGAAATTTATGATATAATTGAAACCTGGCTGGATAAACCCTTCGAAGGTGGGCGGCACCAGAGGCGGATTGACAAATTAGATAGATAAACGAATGATTTGAGAAAAATTTTAGTTTATATATTTTGGATTATTGAAATCCCAATTAGAACCTTCTAACAAACCATTCAATGCATTCAGGATAGCTTCCCGGTCTATATCATATTCTTTAATTGCTTCCCCAAAATTGTGGTCGTCTGTAACGGAACATGATGAACAAGCACCAAGATGGAACATGGTTAGTATATTCTTTGCAGCTGGATGTTTTTCCAATACTTCGCCAACGCTCATTTCAGTTGTGAACCCTTTTTTTTCGTCTGAACAGGATACGGATGTTTTTTTATTTAATTCTTTAATTGATAGGTTAACATAGTTGCGAAGATCGGTCATTTCTCTCTGGGCAGTTTTTAGCTCTGCCCGCAGCTTCAACAAGTTTCTGAAAGAAAAAATTGACAAGGTTACAGCGATACCCGCTATTACTGATAAAATGATTAAACTAACTGGCATGATTACTCCGCCAAAAACTCTTTGAGCTGCTTATTCAAGTATTGATCATCCAAAGTTTCTCCTTCATTCAGTCTGTACACAATATCTTCAATCTGTTTCATGGCACGTTCTTTTTTTAAAGTTAGAATAAATCCATCGAAGAAATGGTCGCCTTTCATAGCACGATCAATCTCAATATCTTTATTGTGGTCATCCAGTTCCGAGAAATAAACTACGCGATATTCACCTGTATATGCTTTCTCCTTATATATCTCAAACATGATTTTACCTTTATAATTCTGTTCCACCCCGACCACTTTATATTCTTTATACTGGCTCTTTACTCATGACTGTATTATGAATTAAAACAGAACCATTTGTTTGAACAGGTATTTGGAATTTGTCTTCTAACACTTTTTTTCTTAACACTAATTGATATTCTTTTAATTTTTCTTGAATATCATTCTTCTTCACAGCATCGTTTACAAAATTCTCTCGATATCTTTTCAAGAAATAGTGGATTGTTTCTACCCGTATTTTTATGGATCCAGATGGTTTGTTTTCATCTAAATCCTTGAAGTTGAAATAAGGTGTTCCTGAACTCTCCACAATTTCTTCGATCACGGCATAAATAGGCGCATCATGTCCGCACTTGAAGTTTGAGAGTTCTAAAGCAATCAAGTTCGGATGGCGAGCTGTGTACTTTGCTCCCCATACCTTTCTATTTGTGTTTTCGCTGTAAGAATTCTTCCAAACGTCAGAAATATCCATGGGATCAGGAATAATGCCCTTTTCGACTTCATCGCCAAATAGCCTTCCAAGGATATCAGTATCAATTGGGAGACTATCTTGGGTGAAAATGGGATAACCAAGTTTCTGGAATTCTACCATGATCTCATGATTGATTCCGGGATCATTATGATATGAACGGCCCAGAAGCACGATCCCGAATCGGTTTTCCTTTTCCAGCTGATCTATGATCGTTCTAGCCTTCTGGCGCATGGATGTATCAAATTTCTTTAAAGACTCATATCCAGCTTCGACCGCTCGGATATTTTCTTTCCAAGATAATCCCAGGATATCTTTGAATTCTGCATACATCTCCTTCGCAAAGAGCCCTTTTTCCGCTATATGAACAAAAGTATTAAGGAATTTGATACCTTTATCCTCAAAAATATCACCTTCCTTGATAAAAGCAGCTTTTACAGCTTCCGGTGTAGTGGTTACTGTGGGACAAGCGCGACAATCCTGCGTATTCTTAATGTCTGAAGGGAAATTATCGATCATAGGAAAGAATATGATATCTAAAGGTTTCTTCTCATGTTTTTCATATATCAAGTTATGGACATGGGGAATACCCAGTTTGCTTGGAAAGCATGGATCAATAGAACCTCGTTTCGCGCCTTCCTTATATAGCTTTTCGGAAGTAAAATTTGAAAAAACAAAGTTTTTGAACGGAATTCCTAGGCTTTCAAAATACCCAGTGAAGACTGGCGTAAGTGAATACATATTCAATAATCTAGGAATTCCAATTCGGATTTGAGACCGAGCTTCCATTTTTTCTACCCGTTGTTTTACACTGGGTGTCAATCTTATTTTAGGAACAGGATCCGCTACAGGTTCCGGCTTGAAACTTTTGAATACATCATTTGCGGATTCTTCTACTAGATTCGGACTTGCTTCCAATTTAGCATCAAGGTCTTTCTTAATGACCCGCATGTCATTTACATCCTCTACGAGTCCTTTCTCGCAGGAATTCCCAACAATGAGTCGTTTTGCACCTGCTTCCAGGGGCACCTTTGTTTTAAACTTTTTCTCTTCATTTTTGGAATCTAAATGGGCCTGATCAGGCTCTTTTACTAGAGAGTCGTTAATCTTCACATCAATAAAGGTTCGGAGACATTTATTTTTACAGAAATAACAACGAGTACCTTCATTTGTTGTGGATTTATAAGAAATATCTTTCACTTCATCCAAACCTATAAAAGTCGATTCTCTTCCGTTATCATAAAGACGAACCGCTTCAATTCCTGCTCCTATACCTCCACTTTCGCCGCAATGTTCATGAACAATAACATTAGCCATCTCTTCTTTTCCCCGGAATCGTGATTCAATGAAATCCACTTGAGCTTTTACAGCAGCAAGATTGTGCTGGGTACCACCCTGGAGAATAAAGTTAGTTCCCAGTTTGGACAGGTTAGGGATCTGGGAAACATAGAGCCAGATATTCTTGGGTAAAACATTCGCAAGCCCGGCCATAATTTCTTCCTTTTTCCATCCCTGCCTCTGAAAATCTACAATATCCGATTGCATAAAAACAGCACAGCCGTAGCCAAACTCTGGCATGGATTCTGCTTGAAATGCTATATCTGCATAATCCTCTACTTGCACACCAAAATCCTGTGCTGTACTCTGGAGAAAATATCCATTCCCCGCAGAGCACTGTGTGTTTAGTTTAAAGTCCTTTACCTTGCGGTCATGAAGAACCATGATTTTAATATCCTGGCCGCCCACATCACAGATCACATCTACATCATCGTAAAAATGGAGGGCTGATTCAGTATGGGCAACAGTTTCTACTATAGCAGCATCCGCCCCGAGCACATCCTTCAAAACATCTTTTGCGTAGCCAGTGGTACCTATACCAAGAATTTCGAGAGTGGCACCCTGGAGCTCAACCTGTTCTTTAAGGTTGGCCAAGATCTCCTTTGTGTCCTCAATCGGATTCCCCTTGGATAATTGGTAAGACTTTACAAGAATATTACGGTTTTTATCCAGCAAGACACCTTTCGTTGATGTGGAACCACCATCCAATCCGATAAAACCTTCCACTACTTGTCCTGGATGAAATGTGGCCGGAATAAAAGGTTTTTTTGTGTATTTCTTAATAAAGGCTTGAAATTCTTCCTGGGATTCGATCAGACCTTTCCCCGCACCCTTTTTTTCATCGAGCCGGCCAACATTAATATAATGCTCCAGATCATTATATCCGGTATAAAAGCCCACATCGTCATCTTCATCGAAGCCATACTCCACAGCACCAATGGCGGCAAAATACTGGGCATTATCTGGAACGCGAATAAGAGATTTTGGGTCTACACCTTCGGGCAGGGGGAACTCCCGTTCTTTCCAGACTAAAGGTATGTTTTCTTCCCATGCTTCACGCATTCCACGTACATAACAATTTGGACCACCGAGTAGTAGTACATGAGGTCTTAGTGTATGTCCCCTTGTGAGGACAGAAAGGTTTTGACCTACAATTGCTTCGAAAAGACTAGCCATGAGCTCATCATTGGGAATACCTTGTTTCTGCAGACTATTGATATCAGTCTCGGCAAAAACACCGCATTTTCCAGCAACGTGGTGGAGTTTTACCCCATTATACCCTTGTTCGCATAGTTCATCAGCGGGGATCCGAAGTTTGGCGTTGATTTTGTCAATGACTGCACCGGTTCCACCAGCACACTTGTCATTCATGCTGGGAATTTTCTTTTTTCGGCCAGTTTCGGGGTCTTCCTTAAAAACAATGATTTTTGCGTCCTGACCACCTAGTTCGATGACGGATCCTGCTTTAGGATATAGTTTTTCCACCGCAAGACATACAGCATTTACTTCCTGTACGAACTTTGCTCCAATATGCCTGCCCACATTCTTACCCCCGCTTCCTGTGATGAAAGCACGGGTATTTCCACTGGTTACATCGGGTAGATCTTCATCAATCCGTTTAAGAAATTCCAGAACTTTCTCAGGCTGCTTCGTCTCATGGCGCTGGTAATCCTGCCAGAGAATCTCATCGTTTTTCGAGTCCACTACCACCATTTTGACGGTAGTGGATCCCACATCCATGCCCAGAAAATATCGTCTGTCTTCGGTAATTGTAGCCATTATATACTCTTCTTTTTAAGCGGTTGCGATTTTTCCATCCATGAGATCCGAAACGTGCAACACAAAGGTAGCTGCTGTACCAATTATTCCTTTTGCGTGAGGAACTTTATACATTGGTTTTTTCATTTCAGGGTGATTTTCTACATAGATTTTCATATCCTGTAGAGATTTTCCTGTTTTCGATAGGGCCGCTTTAAATTCTTCCTTGGCTTTCACCCGAGCACTTCCAAGGGCCATCTGTACTCTGCTGTGGGCATTCACTTCGCCCTCGCCTGATGTTTCAATCGGCAGGAAGATCATATCTTTATATTGCTCCACCACTGCCGCCTGTGCTCCGTCAGACTGAGAACTGGGCATACAGCCGAATGGTTTTAAACTGAGTACCATATGGGCTAGATTTTTACTGGAGTAATAAATATTTTTAGCTACTTCCAGATGGCCTTCACCTCCGCCGGCCGCAGTGTTATAATATGGATGACCGAGCCGCTGTAGTTCATATTGATCAACCAGTTCGTGAAGAGTGCCTCCAAGTGCATACTGAAAGCGATTGTACTCTCTTGCAAAGAGTTTCTCTGCTATACTCATGGTAGCAACTTTCTTCCAATAGCTTAACTCAATTGCAAGTTTCTTATCGAGCCGCCATGCGGGTACATCAAATTCACCCTCACCAACTGCTTTTCGGTCACGGATAGCGGCCTTGTACTGCCACATGATGTACTGAATCCATGTCCCAACAGGTTCAACTAGAACTTCTGCGTTTTCCCCTTCCAGGAAGCGGAACATATTGAAATTTCCATCACCTTCTGTGAGCTGAGCCCAAAATTCTCCAGTGATTTTCACCACTGGCTTTACACGGAATCTATCCACCTCAATTTCATTAAAATTATCTCGAACAGTACTCAGCCCGTCGGTATAATCTTTCCCAAAAAGCTGATCACAAAACTTCCCAATGTAATTTGCAGTTCCATCCAGTTTAAACATTGAAAGAATGCGTTTCGATGTCCCTGTGGTTTCATAGCGGCTCTTATCCCGCATCACATCATGCATAGCATCGAGGTTTTTCTGCATTACTTCATCTGTCTTTCCAGGGGCAACTTCATAGGGTCGTATTTGATATCCAACTCCATTAAACATGTCTCCCATGTTGAATGCATTAATAATCGCCATTGAAAAGTCCATGTTCATCTCCAGACCAGCTTCCATTTCGGACTGGTTTAATCCTCCTGTCTGTTGGAAGAGAATTACTCTAAAATTATCAAAACCGGAATTACGCAGAGCAAGTCGATATTCTGCTTCGTACATTCCGAAACGACAAGGGCCACATGCTCCTGCTGTAACAAAAACATGCTTATCAATTATTTCTTCACGGCTCATTCCTTTAGATTCCAGACTTTGGAGATATTGGACTAAGTTTCCAACTGTAAAATAGGTTGGATTACATTGACCATTGTTCCCGTATTCCTTCCCCAATTGAAAAGATTGAACATCCGGGGTAGGGATTGCCGAGGTTTTATAACCGAGGCCTTTGAAGGCACCTTCAATCAGGTGTTCATGTCCCCAGGTTAATCCACCAAATAGCAGGGTTGTGTTCCCACGCTGATCTGCAGTAAATAAATTTTCAGTTGGTGCTGAAAAATGCTGGATATTGCTGGAAGTAATCCCAGCTTCTTTTTCAAGGCGGATTCTTTCCTTTTCCATCTGGATCTCAATATACTCATTAATCTCTGGATTAGTGTTTTTTCCATTTTCTGGATTGTTAGGTACCTTGGTTGTAGTTTGGGCGGCAGATTGTTGCTGTAAAGACATATTAACCCTCCTTTTAAAAATTAATATTTGCTTTAATTCTAAGACTCTCTATAAAAATAGAAGCACTTATATTACTTCAATTTATATTTTTAGCAAAGTTTTTATTGAATCAGAAACAGAAAAATTGTTTTCAATCTCCATCTGGAATGTATTATGGACATAGTTCCCAGTTTCATCTACATGATATAATTGTTTGAATTCGTTTTTCCGGGATATAATCTGTTGCAATGCATTGATCAATGCATCAACATCTTCGATCTTATTATAAATTCCAAAAGATGCCCGCACCATGCCAGCCAGCAATCTGTATTTCGATTCTATTTCTTCTTCCGGGATATCGGTAATGGCGTCCAGCATATCATCCAAGATCAATTCTTTCACGTAAGGATGGGCACAGAAGCATTCGTTACGGACAGCGATATTAAAATAATCATTTAATACGGAAGCTACCAAACCGTGATCCACACCTTTAATGTTAAAGGAAATGGAACCAGCACGGGAACATTTGTTGCTATCTGTCTCACCGTAAATAGCGATATCTTGAATTGTTTTCATTCTTTCCATGGAATCTTGGACTAACTGCTTTTCTTCCTTGTAAATGACATCCATCCCAACGGTGTCCATTACTTCGATAGCAGCGGCTAGGGCAATAGCACCAGGGATATTTGGCGTTCCCGCTTCTTCCCGATCAGGGAAATAATCTTTGATGATATATTTATCAACAAATACATCTTCTACCATTCCGCCACCCAGTTCTTCAGGTTCGATGGCCTTTAAAATATACTTGCGGCAAACAACAACACCAGGGGATCCTGGAACATAGGTTTTATGCCCGGAGAAAACAAAGGCATCGATGTTCCTTGCGGGATTGCTGTGCCCAGACATCTGGACAGGCATGTGCGCTGCCATTTGAGCTCCATCAATTAAAACCAATGCGCCGTAACCGTGAGCTAATTCGGCAATGTCATGAATAGGGTTAATAATACCAGTCACATTGCTGATACCGGTCACGGCTACATAATTAACGCGGTCTTGGTATTTTTCCAGGTTCTCTTGCAATAATTTCGTATTTAGACAACCGGGCTCACCAGAGGAATGAGATTTTAAGGGTATATGAATCACTTTACCCGCATGCTTTCGATGTGGAAGATCATTGGAATGGTGTTCCATGATGGAAACTAGTACAACATCCTTGTCTTTGCGGTAATCCCTGAAGACGCGGGCCAGCCGATTTATGCCTGCCGTTGTTCCGCTGCCGGTAAAAAAGCAGGTGTATTCTTCTGGGTCTGCGCCTAGGAAAGAAAGTATACGCTGGTGGGCCCAGGCATATTGATTTGTTGTGATTTTAGCTGAAAAGTGCAGTAAGCTGTGAGAGTTGGCATAATGATCGAAAAACTCTTCTAATATATCATGGGCTGTACCCATCATCAGTGTTGATGCTGTAGAGTCTAAATAAACCTGGACAGTTTTCCGCCCGTCTGCCAATGTATAAACGGTATCAAGTCCGATAAAATCGTTCTGTATTTTTGAAAGAAGTGAATTTTCAGATTTGGTAATATTGGTCATCAGGTTTATTTAATCAGGGTATAACGCGATTCGAAATTTAAGTACAATAATTTATTATACTTTTAAGGTCCTGCTTTGTATTCATATTCCAGAAGTGGATATCATCATCAAATCTTATAACGGATGAATTCATTTTTCCCAATAATTTAACAAGGTTGTAGTTACCAGCCTGTATCTCTGATATAATAAGCGGTAAAACCCGTTGATGATAGAAAGCACATGTTACCTGGTGCTTATTATTTGAGTAAGGAACAATAACGTCAACTTTTTCATCTTGGGCATTCCAAAGGTTTTCAAAAAGATCGGCATCTACCAAGGGCAGATCACAGGCTAGCAACAGCAGCCAATCTGTTTTTGTGTGCTTGAGTGCTGAATAAAGACCGTTGATAGGTGCTTCGAAATCCAGTTTGTCACTAAGAAACGGTTTATCAATGTCAGCGGGCTTTTCTTTTCCAATTACATAGCGATGTTCAAAGTTTTCACATGATTTCCATATTCGATCAAGAACGACTTCTCCGTTAATAATAGCGCGCCATTTTGGTGAACCAAAGCGTTCACTTTTTCCGCCAATCAGAATGAATGCAGAAACCGGGAATTTATTTTTTTGCATTTTGTAAATATTTTACTTGAATTAAATATAGTATAAGTTTTATATACAGGAATCCTAATATAAAAAAATATTAATCTTAGGAAAAATAATCATGGCTAAATCAATTTCAACAGAATTCATTCAAATGGCTGCCCGCGTTTTAAAAACTCTTGGGCATCCTGACCGAATCAAAATCGTCGAATTCCTTGAAGATGGCGAAAAAACTGTTGGGCAAATTCAATGGGAATTTAACCTACTTCAACCAGTAACAAGCCAGCATCTTAAAGTGATGTATGACCGAAATATTGTCACTTTTAGACAGGAAGGAACCCGCTATTTTTATTCATTGGCCAATAAATTTAATCTCAAAATCCTAGACTGAATGAGTGAAGTCCAAGAAAAATTAGATTCAGGTGAATGGGATTTTAACTTTAGTAAAATCGAAAACCAAAAGGAAGCAGTATGAACGATATGGTACATGAACAAGCATTGGATTGTAAAGGACTCAACTGCCCATTGCCAATCCTGAAGACAAAAAAACAAATAGACGCCATGCAATCAGGTCAAGTATTGAAAATGGAAGCAACGGATCCAGGGTCTGTTAATGATGTTAATGCATGGACCCGGCGAACTAGAAACGAGTTGGTTACCCATTCTGAAGAAGGTGGTATTTACATTTTTTATATCAAAAAAGCCTAATCTAATTTCCTAATAATAGGCATTCAATTTCATATGATAAACATAGGAGTTAGTTATGAGTGAACCTAATAAAATGGCCCTCATTGCATCCAAAGGAACCTTGGATTGGGCCTATCCACCATTTATTTTGGCTTCAACCGCTGCACCCATGGAGATGGAGGTTGCTGTTTTTTTTCACATTTTATGGTCTGACCCTCTTGAAAAAAGAAATTAAGGCCAAAGTTGCCCCAGCAACTAACCCAGCTATGCCCATGAAGATGCCTTTCGGACCAAAAGGTTTTCAGGATTTTGAATGGCCCATGCCCAATATACTTATGGGAAATGTACCTGGCTTTGAAACCATGGCCACATCCCTGATGAAACAGACCTTTAAAAATAAAGGTGTGGCAACTATTGAAGAATTACGCGATATCTGCATTGAATCCGATGTGAAGCTAATTGGTTGTCAAATGACCATGGATGTATTTGGCTTTGAAAAAGATGACTTTGTAGATGGTGTCGATATAGGCGGTGCTGCGACATTTTTAGAATTTGCTATAAAATCAGATATTCAGTTATTTATTTAATTGGATTCTGATATTCAAATAGCTCTTGGGAATGCGGAATGTGGATGCCTGTCATTCGGTCATGGCAAGCTCTCAAGAATCTTCCCATCGGCGGTATTCTAAAAACATCCAATGCCCATCCATAAGCCGGGGCGGATTTAAAAGCCTGGTGCAGGTCTTCTAAACATCGAATTGTAAAGATAGAATTTGAAGATTAGATTAAGCATTTCTGCATAAAAAGGTATCATTAATTAAGAATTTTCATGTCATTATTAAAATCATATACTGCAAACGACCTATTCGGATTTTTATCCAATCAGGAAGATATACTCGTTCTGGATGTTCGAAATGAAGAAGACTTTGCAGGATTCAATGTTGAAGGGCCTTTTCCATTCGATATGGCGAATGTACCCTATTTTGATTTTATGGAAGAAGAAGATGCATCTGTGGCAAAGGTCTCTCGTGGAAAACCCATTAAAGTGGTGTGCGCAAAGGAAGGATCTGCACAATATGTGGGGGGAATTCTGGTGAGCCATGGATTTAAGGATGTGGCATATCTCACGGGCGGAATTAAAACATGGGGCAATATGCTTGCGGCTAAAAGAATAAATCCAGAATTGGATGATTATGCATTATATCAATTTATTCGTCCCGGGAAAGCATCTTGTAATTATGGTCTTCTATTCAAGGGTGAAATGATCATATTTGATCCCAGTCGGAATTATGATTTTTATCAATCATTTGCAGACAACCAGAATTCTAAAATTGTGCTGATATTTGAAACCCATCTTCAGGCGGATTATATCAGTGGCAGCAAACAGATTGCCAATACAACCGGTGCAGAAATCATGGCACATGCGGGTGATTTTAAGGATGCTTCATTTCAATATAGGCAAGTAAAGGATGGTGAATCTTATTCAATGGGTGATAATGGCCCGGAAATCAGAGTTCTACATTCACCGGGACATACCCTGGGGAGTACATGTTATATCATCGATGACAAATATTTCATTTCCGGTGATACAATTTTCATTCTTTCAATCGGGCGCCCCGATTTAGGGGGAATGGCCGACGCGTGGTCGGTCATGCTTTATGATACACTCACAAATAAAGTCCAAAACCTTAATAAAAATCTTAATGTATTGCCTGGACATTACATGGATTGGACAGAAGCGAATGATGATTTAATCTTTACAGAAAAATTGGGTAAAGTCATGGATCATAATGCATGGATTTATACCATTGATTCGCCCAAGAAATTCACAGAATACATTAAAGATAATATGAGAAAGTCACCGGAAGTTTATGACGAAATTCGCAAAGTGAATACCGGGTGGTTGGATGTGGATATGGATGAAGCGAATACCATGGATCTTGGAAAAAATGAATGTGCCGCAACGAATTTTGCCACTAAGACATGAAGTGAAAAATACGGTAGCCACAAAGCCATCAAGACATGAAGAAAAAAATAGCAGAGTAAGAATTAATCTGAACCTTTTAAAACCTTTGTGCCTTTGTAGCGGAATAAAATGAATTATGGATTTGTAATAGACAATCGTTTGTGCATCGGCTGCCATGCCTGTACCGTAGCCTGTAAAAGCGAACATGATATTCCAATTGGTGTAAATCGTACCCACGTAAAATATATTGAAAAAGGTGTATTCCCCAATTCCACCCGGGAGTTTTCTGTCCATCGCTGTAATCATTGTGCGGATGCACCCTGTGTCGAAATTTGTCCTACCACCGCCCTATATACCAGAGCGGATGGCATTGTGGACTTTGACAATGACCGCTGTATTGGCTGTAAATCCTGTATGCAGGCTTGTCCTTATGATGCGTTATACATCGATCCGAATACCAACACGGCAGCTAAATGTAATTATTGCGCTCACCGTTTAGATGGCGGTTATGAGCCGGCCTGTGTGATTGTGTGTCCCGTAGAAGCCATTGTGTCTGGTGATCTAGATGATACTGATTCGAAGATTGCCCAAATAGTGGCAAATGAACAAACTCTTGTACGTAAACCTGAAAAAATGACTGATCCCAATTTGTATTATGTAAATGGATCTACAGAAATGTTAGATCCAAATGCCGCAAATCAGGAAAATAAATATGTGTGGTCAGAACAATCATCTGGCGTGGGGCATTTTGCAAAATACGCTGAGCAACGTATCGCTGATTCAGACACAGAAAACCTACTTATTCAGTTAGCAATGGAGACTTCAGCCAAGACTGGGAAACCCATTGATCAACGACCCATTGATAGTGTAGCGCAAGAAATTCAACAGGATATAGATACCCAAGGAGTCCGTCGTGTTTATGACAGCCCAAGCAAAGGAGTTTTGTGGGGCTGGGAGGTGCCGGCCTATGTGTGGACAAAAGCCATTGCCACCGGGACGTTTCTGATGATGGCTGTCTGGCATTTTCTTATTGGGAACCTGGAGACTTCATCTGAATTAACCGGACTCACTATAACCCTTGTGTTTATGGGGCTAACCGGTGCATTTCTCGTGAAAGATTTGGATCGCCCGGATCGTTTTCTTTATGTTCTTTTGCGTCCCCAATGGAATTCTTGGCTGGTGCGTGGCGCTTATATTATTTCAGGATTTGGTGGATTAGTTACATTGAAATTAGTCGATAATTATTTTGATATCGGACTGAATTGGCTTTGGGGACCCGGCGCTGTTTTTGCTGTTTTGGGTACAATTTATACGGCTTTCTTGTTTGGCCAAGCACGGTCACGGGACTTATGGCAATCCACTGGGTTGTCGGCTGTTCATATGTTGGTTCATGCTGTCATGGCAGGTTCAGTTGTTTTGATGGTAATTGCACCTGAAACAACCAATTTGATGGCCAATATTCTTCTGTGGGGAATCGTAGCAAATATGGTCATTATGGCGAAAGAAATTTTAATGCCCCGTGATACACCTGATACAAAGAAAGCGATTGAGCTCATGACGAAAGGATATTATTCAAAATATTTTTGGGAAGGAATTATCATTGGAAGTGTTGCGCCTATTATTCTTTTAAATGCTTATCCAAGTATGACGCTTATTACCGGTGGATTCGCAATTGTCGGAATATTTTTAACAGAATTTGTCCGCATTCGCGTACCCCAAATGATACCATTGAGTTAAATATGAAGCGCAGTTGGATAGAAACTTTTTCAGAGTCCATAGGGCTTATTCCCGAGATATCGGATCGACCGGATTGGTCCGAAGAATTCGCTATGGAAGGGCCTCGGGAACTTTATAAATATCCTGATCCCAGTGAATGGGACGATTTCTCCGAACTGGATCCCTTGGCCTGGCCGGAGAAAAAAGAGCGCCGTTATTCCATAGTACCAACCACCTGTTTTAATTGTGAATCGGCCTGCGGATTACTAGCTTATGTTGATAAGGAATCAAACAAAGTGCGAAAATTCGAAGGGAATCCACATCATCCTGGGAGCCGCGGCCGGAATTGCGCTAAAGGACCAGCAACGATAAACCAAATTAATGATACGGAACGGATTCTTTATCCAATGAAACGAGTAGACAAACGGGGGGAAGGAAAGTGGGAACGCATTTCCTGGGATCAGGCCCTGGATGAAATTTCAGGAAAAATTGCCGCATCCATTCGGAAAAGGAAAGACGGTGTGGTGTACCATGTGGGGCGCCCCGGTCACGAAGGATATGCCGAACGGGTTCTAAAAGCCTGGGGGGTGGACGGCCACAATTCCCATACGAATATCTGTTCCGCCGGCGCCCGGACCGGCTATGCCCTGTGGCATAAGTACGATCGTCCCAGCCCGGACCACACCAATGCAGAAGTAATTCTACTGGCGTCATCTCATCTGGAGACAGGGCACTATTTTAATCCTCATGCTCAGCGCATTATGGAAGGCATGATGAAAGGTGCCAAGCTAATTGTTATAGATCCTCGTTTATCTAATACTGCATCCATGGCAGATGAATGGATGCCCACTTATCCCGGTAGTGAAACGGCGGTGTTTATGGCCATGGCCAAGATCATTTTAGACGAAGGGATGTATGATCGTCATTATATGGAAAACTGGGTGAATTGGGATGAATATTTGAAGAATCTCCATCCGGATGACCCCATGGATTTTGACCAGTTCATTAAAAGATTAAGTGAAGAGTGGGCGGAATACACACCTGAATTTGCGGCAGAGGAAGCAAAGATCGATGCAGATCAGATTATCCGGGTTGCTCGTATAGTTGGAGAAGCCGGTAGCAAACTATCTACTCATGTATGGCGTGGTCCAGCCATTGGAAACCTTGGCGGATGGCAGGTTGCCCGTGCGTTGCATTTATTGAATGTACTCACCGGTTCGGTGGGGACGGAAGGGGGGACATCTCCAAGCGCATGGAATAAATTCCATCCAACCTTTTTTGATTCACCACCGGGCCCCGATGCCTGGAACGAATTGAACTGGCCAAAAGAATACACCCTGTCCCACTATGAGATGAGTGAGATCCTGCCCCACCTGCTGAAGGACAATCGGGGATACCTGGATGTATATTTTACCCGTGTATTCAATCCTGTATGGACTTATCCCGACGGTTTTACCTGGATCGAAATGCTGTCGGATGAAGAAAAAGTCGGCTGTCATGTGGCGCTTGGGATCCTCTAGAGTCGACCTGCA
>JGI24921J38492_100433_pt1 | contig 31965 bp, 30 predicted proteins | sample LinPFosmplate9_FD_38492 | JGI IMG/M metagenome (IMG submission 38492)
CGTCGTGAGACAGTTCGGTCCATATCCGGTGTACGCGTAGGAACATTGAGAGGATTTCTCCCTAGTACGAGAGGACCGGGAGGAACGCACCTCTGGTGTACCAGTTATCGTGCCAACGGTAAACGCTGGGTAGCCATGTGCGGAGTGGATAACCGCTGAAAGCATCTAAGTGGGAAGCCCACCTCAAGATGAGTGTTCCCATGGGGTAACCCAGTAAGGTCACGGGAAGAACACCCGTTGATAGGCTCTACGTGGAAGTCCAGTAATGGATGCAGCGGAGGAGTACTAATAGACCGAGGGCTTGACCAACATTTTGGTTCTTGCCTGAAGACAAATTCTTTGTTGATTCAGACGCGCAACGCAAGTTGTAATCTTATGCAGTTCTCAGGGTTCACCCTTTGAGAATGAAACTATCCTGGTGTTCATGGCGGTGTGGAACCACTTCGATCCATCCCGAACTCGGTTGTGAAACGCATCAGCGGCGACGATATTTGGGGGGTAGCCCCCTGAGAAAATAGCTCAATGCCAGGTAAAACATTCTCAAAAAAAATGATCTGAAGGCTATAACGGTCTGATCATTTTTACGAAGAAACCACCTCTACGGAGGTGGTTTTTTTGTGCCCTATCTCTTGGGGTTGAGCCACTTTTGCTGTAGCGTTTAGATGGTTCTGTAAGGGTGTGGTGCGGAAACAACAAGCACTCCGCTGGTTTGTGCTTAGTCTTTGGCGTGCATCCCAACGTTGGAATGATGCGGCCTGTGTTGATCTCAGCGCTGCGTTTGCGTACTTCACACTCCAATCATTTTTCCCTTTGCTATTAATTGTGCTGTCCGTGGCAGCGCGTGTACTTGGGCGTACCGATAGTCTCGATAAGTTGATTATATTTGTTGCTCAGATTTTGCCTCCATCAGCTGTTGATTTAGTTGATTCGACGTTGCGTGGTTTGGTGGCCCAGGGTTTTGGTGCCGGATTATTTGGTGTCGCTGTACTTGTTATAACGGCAAGTAATGCATACTTAACGCTTCAGCGTGGTGCTGATCGCTTGTGGAGTGAAATCCTCCCTCCCCCCTTAATCGATTTCCCCATTTCGACGCAGGTGTACCAGTTTTTTCGTGCACGATTGGAGGCATTTGTGATTATTTTATCAATCGCTCTTCTGATTTTAATCGATCAAGTATTGGTTGGATTTAGGTGGCTGCCTGATGCCTTTATTGGCAATTTGAATTACTATATTCCTTCGTTAGTGTTATTTGTTCGAGAAAGCCCAATCATGTCGATTGGCCAGATTCTCCTCCCAGCCTTGGCTTTGTCGTTGATGGCATTTCTCTTGCAAAGAGTTTTGCCCAGTCGTCGCGTGCCCATCATGCCCCTTGTGCCGGGCGCCATGTTTATTGGGTTAGGCCTTTCATTGTTGAACGCTGTTTTAAGCCTAAGTCTTGTTTCTTTGGGGAATCGTTTTCAGGCTTATGGTGTTATCGGCGGTGTCCTGGTCTTGACATTGTGGGTGTGGCTGGTTGGCGTGATTGTTTATTTTGGCCAATGTTGGAGCGTTGAATTAGCTGCCTCACGAATGAAACAGGTCTCCCCCGGAGATCCGAACAGCTCACTGGCTTGAACTTTCCATAATTGTTCTGCGAAGCTGATTGTCGCTGGTAGGGGCTGATCTCAATTTGAATAGACCTCCTCTTTTCGTTTTGATCGCCATAGGGCTGCTTTTGCTTCTGCCCGCGGGAGCTGGTCGTGTATTGCTCGATCTCGCTGGTGGTTTGTTGGTTGTTTTGCTTGTTCTTCCTGTTCTCTTGGGTGGTCTTGGATGGGTGGGCTGGAAGGTATTGCAGTCACGGATGCAAAGTTGCTCCGCATGCGGTGCCGTTGGTCTTGGCTCCAATCTTCAGTGCAGTGTTTGTGGAACTCCCTACAGCTCACAGCCTGGAGCTGAAACGCCTACTGGTGTTTCCATCCCGGCGAGTGACTTAACGATCGATGTCATCGCTCAAGACGTCGACTCTGATTCTTGAGCTTGAAGATGCCTTTCACGTAGAAACAAGAAAAAGGGAGCGCCACAAGCGAAGGCCACTCCAAAGCTCAACACGATGGCGATCCACCAGCCTTTAATTTTTTGTTTTGGTCCTTCGATGCTGATCCACAAGCTGACTGCTGTGGCACCGATCAACAAATCAGTCCCTAGAGATCGTGCGGCAGCTGTGGCTGATGCGTCGGCTACAAAACGCTGAAAGTCGAAGCTCCCACTACTTTCCGCCATGAATTCTAAATTTGCGCGCCAAGGCAGAACGGCTCCAAGGATCGCCAGAATTAAATAAATCCAGGGAAGGGTTTTACGCATTGTTCAACTCAGTGGGGTTGTTGGGGTCAGTCAAGCTGCTTGTTTCGATCAGGCTGTCGGGGTCCAGTTGCAGCACGGATTGCTCAACGGATCGCAGTAGTGCTTCGCAGTGATCCAACACCACTTCGCCATGCAAGACCCGATCTTGTAAGTCTGCGATGGGTACGGAGTCGCTTTGAAGTTCCGCCAATATGAGGTCTAAGGCTTGCGTTGCTTCCTCATAGGTAAGGCCAGCGATGTCTTTTTTCCAGGCTTTGATCTGGGACGCTTTGGTTTTAGCCCTTGTCATGTTTTGGATTGATTTGAAGCCGGCCGGATGATTTGGACATCAGTCTCGAGCTCTCCATCGTTCATCTGAACCATGATGCGATCTCCTACTTTGATCGACGTCACGGCAGTGAGCGCTTCTCCTGCATCGTTGGTCAGCAAAGCCAGCCCCCGTTGAAGCCAGCGACTGGGAGAAAGTGCACGCAGCAAGTCGCGTTTTTGATGCATGTCGTCCTGGTATTGCCGCAATCGCTTCAATGGCGATTGCTGGGCGAGAAGAGTCCGTCGATCGTTTAAGCGTTGACGATCTCGTGTGATGCGCCAGCCGACGAGGTCCTTCATGCGTTGACGACGGTTTTGGAGGCTGCGTTCAGCGCTATCACGATCTGGCAGACAGGCCACCATCGCAGCTGTAGGAGTTGCGGCGCGATGGTCAGCGACTAAATCAGCGATGGTGAGGTCATCCTCATGCCCGATGCCGGTCACAACTGGACGCGGAAACTGGGCTAAGCAACGGCATAGACCTTCGTCATCAAACACAGCGAGGTCCTCGCGGCTGCCACCACCACGCGCCAGTACCAGTCCGTCCACCGCCAGAGCATCACATCGTTCGGCGAGACGGTTCAACACCTTGATGATTTCATCGGCGACAGGGCCCTGGACGGGAATTGGAATCACCAATAAGCGGGTCATCGGCCACCGTTCGCGACCGGTTCGCAGCATGTCGGCGAGTGCGGAGCTCGGAACACTCGTTAGCAGGGCAAGTGTGGTGGGTTGTGTTGGGAGGGAACGTTGCCGCCCGGGGTTGATCACTCCTTGCTCTTCCAGGCGCTGACGCACCTGTTCAAATTGTCGAAGAACGGTGCTCAGGCTTGGACGGATATCGAGGGCCTGGACGGTGATGCTGGCCCGCGCTGCCCAGAAATTCAGCTTGCCCACAACAGTGACGCCATCCCCGTCGGTGGGGCGATAGCTCAATTGCGACAGTCTTGATGCCCAAACCACCCCTGAAACACTTGCCGTTCCATCGGTGAGGGTGAGCCAGAGATGCCCCTTCTTGACTTGCGGACGAGACACGGTGGCCTCCAGCAGAAAACGTGGTGCGAAGCCTCGTTCCAGCAAGCTGCCGATCGCGGTATTGAGTTCTCCGACCGAATAGGTCGGGATCCGATCAGCGCTCAAGGTCAAGTTTGCTGTAGGCGAAACCCCAATACAGGCAAACCAAACCGCTGATTGATGCCACTACAACACCCCAGGTGGTTTGGTGCTGTGTGATGGCAATGGTGAAAATCACTAAGGCGCTGCTGAGCAACCGGGAGCCATCGCGTCGGTTTTTGACGTAAAAGGAAGCCAAAACAGCAGCTGTCATTGCGTCCACTTTGAACCATTAGATGGGAACCATTCGATGTGGACCAATAGATGTGAACCATTAGATGCGAACAGCGAATGTCCATCAAAAAAGCCCCCCAGCGAGCTGGAGGGCTTTTGACGACCGAGATCGGTCAGGTTGATCAGCTGAGGCCGATTTGGGTCAGGATGCCTTGGCCGGTCAGCAGCTCGGTGCCGAGGCCGATGACGAAACCGAGCATGGCGAGACGGCCATTCCAGGTCTCAGCGAAGTTGACGAAACCAAAGCGTGCATTGTCGGACATGGGGTTAAACCGGTTGAATGAGCACAATGTAACAAACCATGGAGTTTTGTTGCCAGTCGTGACGGCTACGAAAAACGGGATCTGTTCCCTTAGCCCTGTTGCTGCTGTTGTTTTCGTTTCGTGAATGCCGTCGGAGCTGCCTGGATTGGATCGTCGGGCCATGGATGTTTCGGGTAGCGGCCACGCATCTCTCGGCGTACATCGGCATAGCTGCCCTTCCAAAACCCTTCGAGATCCCGTGTTCGTTGCAGTGGTCGCCCTGCAGGGGAGAGCAATTCGAGGGTGATGGGCACCTCCCCTCCCAGCACATGAGGGCCCTGCTTTCCGCCAAACATCTCTTGCAATTTCACGGGGAGAACAACCTCCTCATCGTCGTAACGCAACATGGCTTGCCGTCCGGAGGGAATCGCAATGCGTTGCGGAAGAAGCTGATCGAGACGTTGTCGCTCAGGCCAACTCAGGTCTCCCCACAAGGCTTCGTCCAACATCGCTGAAGAAACATCGCGCCAGCTTTGGCAGCCCAGCAGGGACGCTGCGAGCCAAGCGGTGTCATGAAGCAGGGTGTCCGTGTCTCGTGCTGGCCAGGGCTGGCCGTAATGGCGGTGCATCCAGCTGAGCCGTTGTCTCAGTTGTTGATTGAACGCATTCCATGGCAGCGCTTCGAGACTGTCTGCTTCTTGTAAAGCCTTCAATAGCAAGGCTTGGCATTGTTCAGGGCTTGGTGCGCTCTGGGGTGTCCGGCGCAAGACAAGGTCTCCAAGTTTGAGCAATCGTTCTGCTTTGACTTGTTGTCGAGACGTATCCCAGCTCACACTGTCGATCCAGGTGCCCTCACGCTCCCCGATGGTTTCAAGCAGGGAGGGATCGAGGGGAATCGCGAGCTGAATCAAGGTGTCGCGCCCTCCCGTATCCACTCGAGCCACAGCGAGGGCAGGACTTCCCCGCAGTGGGTCTTGGGGCGAAAGGACGGCCCCGCGTCCCTGGCGTAAGAGGTAGCGCCCCGCTTGGCCAGGCCGTTCTTGGGCCAACCATTGTGGAAAAGCATGCAACACCAGTTCAGCCGCATTCGGACGACGGTTGTCTTCCGGTGTCGCTGGACCGAGCCGATCGAGTTGCTGGTGGAGTTGCCGACTGCGTTCACGAAGGGACCGGTGTTGGCCAATAACGCTGAGTCGTGCTTCGAGATCGCAGCCTGCGTCGCGACCGGCGAGGGGATCTCGCTCGCTTAGGAGCGCCGCTATGTCGCAACCGAGTTGGGAACAGCCGCGACCTCGGGCCTCCAGCATCAACAGCCCAAGGCGTGGGTGAACACCCAATGTGGAAAGTTGTCGCCCGCGAGAGCTGAGCTGCCCATTGGGCTGCAGCAGACCCAAGGATTGGAGGTCTGAAAGCCCTTCCTGCATCGCTGCTTGTGGAGGGGAATCGAGCCAGGGCAGGTCCTTGCCCAGGCCCGCTCCCCATTGGGCGAGCTCCATCAAAATGGGTTGGGGATCTGCCAGAAGGAGCTCAGGTGGGCTGAAATTAGGCCGGCGTTGTTGCTCGGCGAGCGACCATAGACGGACGCATTGCCCGGGGCTTTGACGGCCAGCTCTGCCTCGACGCTGTTCGGCGCTTGCCAGGCTGCTGGGAACAGTTTCTAAGCCCTCCATGCCGGTGTTTGGGTCGTAGCGGAGCTGTCGACTGAGTCCGCTATCGATCACAACCCGAACGCCGTCGACCGTGATCGAGCTTTCGGCTATTCCACTGGCCAAGATCACGGTGCCGTCATGCTCCGGACCGCAACGCCGCAAGGCAGCGCTTTGGCTTTCGAGGGGGAGTTGTCCGTGAAGGATGGCAATGCGCCAGCGTTGAAGCGCATTGGCTTCGCTGAGCAGGGTGCGGCAGCGTTCGATCTCACGCAGGCCTGGAAGGAAAACCAACGCTCCGCTGCCCTGCGGCAACGTCAGCGCATGGTGTTCAAGGGCACGCAGGACCTGACGGGGGAGGGATTCGTTCTCGCGTGCTCTTTGGTGATGGGTTTCGACGGGATAACAACGCCCCGCACTCTCTAAAACAACGGCTTGGGGAAGCCGGTCGCGCAAATCCGAAAGATCCAGCGTTGCCGACATCAGCACTAAAGCCAAGTCGGGTCGCAGCACTGGTATGGCTTCCCTCAAAAGTGCAAGGGCGAGATCTGCATCTTTGCGGCGCTCATGGAATTCATCGAAGAGAACGCACGCCACCCCCTCAAGCGAAGGATCCGCTTGAAGACGTCGAAGAAAAAGCCCATCGGTGACCACTTCGACCTGGGTCTTGGCAGAACGTTTCTGCTCCCCGCGCATGGCGTAGCCAATCCTTTGGCCTAGCGGCTCAGCCAGTGATTCAGCCAGTCGCGTGGCCGCTGCTCGCGTGGCTAACCGTCGTGGTTCAACCATCAACACGCGTCCTGATCGCGTGATTTCGGCACCCATGGGTGTCAGGGCACCAATTAAGGCCAAAGGAACGCGCGTTGTTTTTCCTGCTCCTGGAGGTGCCTGAAGGAGCAAGGTGCTTCCGGGTTTGATCTGCTGGCAGATCGTTGGAAGCAGCGGATCAATTGGAAAATCCGTCAAGCCGTCTGGGGAGCCATCAGTGGTGCAGGTTCAGCAGAGCGAGCATTGCCAAGCTGCTAATGGCGCCGATGGCCGTAAACAACCGAACCAAGGGGCCCATCGACATGGAGAGATTGCCCATGGTCGAATTTTGAGAAAGGGATTGAATTGTTTTAGGCCTCGGCATGGCCAGTTGTCTGTTGTCATTCGCACGCCTTTACACATGCGAATCCGTTCATAAATCAACTCACCTAACCCACTCACCCAATCAACGGGTTGATGCGCTGGGACCGTTAACGCACATGGCGGGTGCCATCGACAGGGTGGTACTCCTCACCGGTGAGTTCTTCGAACACAATCGCTGGAAGGCCTGTTTCAAACATGGTTTGTAGGGCTTCTTTGAGATATGGGTTCCAGCCACCAGTGCTGACTTGGCCATGGCGCACGGTCCAGTCCCAAGTGCCCTGTAGATCCCGTGGAATTCGACCTTCCCGGTCACGTCGTGCCACCAGGTCGAGCGATTCAACAATCCCCACGATGATTGGGTCTTTGCCATAAGCCGGCGTGACACTCAATTCCAAGCGAACCGGATCCTCTTTAACCAGTCGCAATCGGAACCTGGGAGGCAATTTCATGCCCTTCATCACCGCGGCGACGATGCGTGTTCTTTGATCCACTCGGACTACCCCTGATCGACTCCTGTTTACCAACTTATTCAGTGCCGTGCCCTTGGGTCTCGGTTTCCCCGTCATCATTGCCGCTAAAGCGAACGGTCAGTAGGTCTTCGTTGGTAATGCGCCCATCGCTGTCCAGCAGTTCCGGATGCACTGTGAGGCGTCCAGTGCGGTCATTCGGTTCGCCGATAGGGCCGCTCGCTGCACGGAATCCCTTGCCCATCACGCGGAAGGCTTGCCAAAGCAGGGCTACCAAAACTGTCCCGTAGAAGAGGGGAAACAGAGCGCTGAGCATCGTTGAGCCAGATCGTTCCGACTCCCTCATCCTGGCCTGAATTGGGCACGGGTTGCACTCAGTCACAGGTCAAATTTCATCTTCCCTGGCTTCCTTTCGCTGAAATGCGTAGCGTCAGCGCAATGTCATACAGGGATGTACGTGGTGTCAGATCGCACGCGCTCTTTTGTTACGTCTGCGTTGGTTGGAGGTGCATTGGCGAGCGGGATGTCGGTGCTTCCACTGCTCGTCCCACACCCTCCTGTCAGTGCCCGAGAGGCTTTTACCCGTACATCCTTCGTGGCATCCGCGGTGAAACGCAGTGGACCTGCCGTTGTCACGCTGGAAACGTCCCGGACGATGCAAAGCCCCAACCTGTCTGGGTTGCCGGAGGGCATTCGGCTCAATCCGTTGTTTCGGAACTTCTTTGGAGTGCCTGGGGGGGCTCCATCGCGTTCACGGGTGCAGCGAGGTCAAGGCAGTGGTGTGTTGTTTGATTCCCAGGGACTGCTCCTGACGAATGCCCATGTCGTTGAGGGGGCAGAAGAGCTCACGGTTGGTTTGTCGGATGGACGTCGTGTGAAGGGACGGGTCATTGGTGCAGACCCCCTGACTGACTTGGCAGTTGTTCGCTTGGAGGGCGAAGGTTTGTGGCCGGTCGCCGTTCTCGGAAACTCCGATCGTCTCAATGTTGGGGATTGGGCGATTGCTGTTGGCAATCCCTATGGATTGGAAAACACGGTGACACTCGGCATCATCAGCAATTTGAATCGAAACGTGTCTCAGCTTGGGATCTCAGGCAAGCGTCTCGATCTCATCCAAACGGATGCGGCGATTAATCCCGGAAATTCTGGAGGACCGCTGCTGAATGCCGAGGGCGAGGTGATCGGCATTAACACCCTGGTGCGTTCCGGGCCTGGCGCAGGCTTGGGTTTTGCGATCCCGATCAATCGTGCGAAAGCCATCGCTTCGGAATTGGTGGCCACGGGAAAGGCACGCCACCCTGTGATTGGTATTGGATTGTCGCGGGTCCCAGCAGAACGTCCGGGCGGACCTGCGCCGAGTGGTGCCGTGATTCGGTCGATTCAAAAGATGGGACCAGCTGACCAGGCAGGGCTGCAAGTGAACGATGTCATCACTGCAGTTGATGGACAAGCCGTTGAAGGACCAGCCGCAGTTGTGAGTGCGATTGAGCGGCGTGGTGTCGGGGAAACTGTGACGCTTCAAATCCGCCGAGCCAACGATCAAAAGGTTGTTCGACTCAAGCCCGTCGATTTGTCGTCTTTTGATCGGAGCTGATGGGGCAAGACCTGGAAGCGGCTAGCTGACGCGATCAAGATCAGTCCTCGTCGGAATCGCGTAATTGCTCAACACAGCGTGTGATGCACTCGCCGTCATCCAGGGAGCATGTTGTGATGCACTCAAAATAGGTTTCAACAGCGTCCCAGGTCTGTTCGTGGGGCTGCGATGCCGTCATGGATGAGGCAATGCCGGGGGTGGAGGAGAAAGGACCTAGAGCCATTGCCATCGCGTCTACGGTTTAGTTTTGTCAGCTTATGCACATCATTTGATTCGGTAAACAGAAATAAGTCTTCCTGCCTAAGAGTCTGTGAACTTTTCCCCAAGTAGGGGTGAGACCGATGTTCAGGCCGACTTTTTCTTTCGAGCGGTACGGGCCTTTTGTTTGTCTTGATTGGCTTTTTTCTTGGCTTCTCGTTGAGCAACCAATTCTTTTTCCTGGGCGTCAGCTCTTTCCTCTTGTTTTTTCTCGAGGTAGTAGTTGTAGTCACCCCGATAAAGAACGAGCTCTCCATCACGCAGTTCAACGATTTTGTTGGCGACTCGGGAGATGAAATAGCGGTCGTGGGATACCAGAAGTGCAGCACCTTCGTAGGCCATTAATGCATCTTCCAGCATCTGTTTAGCGGGGATGTCGAGGTGATTGGTTGGTTCATCCAGCACCAGCAGATTGCAGGGGCTTAGCAGCATTAACGCCAAGGCCAAACGTGCTTTCTCTCCACCGCTGAGTTTGCCAACATCCTTGAAAACGCTGTCGTTGCTTAAGCAGAAGCTACCGAGCAAGGAGCGCACCTGGGTTTGTGTCCAGTCGGGAACGGCCTCATACATCGTGTCGATCACGGTTTTGTTGAGGTCGAGCGCTTCCGCTTGGTTTTGCTCGAAGTAGCCCGCTACAACGTTGTGCTCGCCGAGTTTGGCGCTCCCTTCATCGGGGCTTTCTGCTCCCATCACAAGGCGCAGCAGTGTCGACTTGCCCGCGCCATTTGGACCAACGAATGCAACGCGGTCGCCACGTTCGACTTCTAGTTCCGCTTCCAAGAACAGAATTTTGTCGCCATAGCTGTGGGTGAGATTCTCGAAAACGGCAACTTGCGCCCCAGATCGTGGGGCTGCTGGGAAGCGAAAGCTTGGCCCGGAAACGCTTTCCACAGGGGCCTCAACAAGCTCAACTTTGTCGAGTTGTTTCTCACGGCTTTTGGCCTGCGTGCTCCGGGTGGCGCTGGCACGGAAGCGATCGATGTAAGCCTGTTGGCTGGCGATTTCTTTCTGCTGGCGTTCAAAGGCCGCTTGGGTCGACTGCTGCTCCAGTTGTTTGAGCTCGAGGTGGGCGGTGTAGTTGCCGAGATAAGAGCGGGAGATGCCGCGCTCCGTTGACACGATTTGGTTGCAGACCCGGTCTAAAAAAGTCCTGTCATGGCTGATCACCACCAGGGCAGCGTTTTGTTCCAGTAGGTATCCCTCGAGCCATTGGATGGTCTCCACATCGAGATGGTTGGTGGGTTCATCCAGGAGCAGTAAGTCGGGGTCTTGCAAAAGGATTTTTCCCAGGGCAATGCGCATCTGCCAACCGCCTGAGTAGTCCTTCACCGGTCGCTCGGCACCAGAAGAGCTAAAGCCAATGGTCGGCAGCAATTTGTCAATGCGAGCATCGAGTTCATAGCCGTGTAGGCCCTCAAAGCGGCTTTGGAGCCGTCCGAGCTCATCGATGAGCTCATCGAGATGGGCTGGATCCTCGGCTGCTTTTTCAGACCCCATCTCCTCTTCCACTTCCCGCTGGCGATTCAGAACCGTCGCCGCCTCACCAAAGGCCTGAAAGAGCTCTTCGCGGACGCTCCTCTCGAGGTCGACATCGAATTCCTGTTGGAGATAGGCGATGCGGGGAGATCCTTGGCGAACCACTTGTCCGCTGCTGGGTTCTTCAAAGCCAGCGATGAGCCGCATTTGCGTGGATTTGCCGGCTCCATTCACACCAACGAGGCCAATGCGATCGCCAGGCTTGACCTCCCAGGTCACATTGCGCAGCACTTCGCCGGTGGGATAAATCTTGCTGACTTGCTCGAGTCTCAGCAACGGTCCGGAGCGTGATGCATCCATCATCCCTGTCGGCAAACTGGGAACGTTTCCATGGCTTCGACAACGTGCTGAAACTCGAGCAGTTCGTGGCTCTGGTCGTGGCAGCTGGTCTTGCCATCGTCAGTTACTTGCTGTTCTTCAGTTGGGCTGGTGGCGGTGGCTACCAGCCGCGACAACCCCGACGTGATGAGGTGTCACGGTTGGGTTGGTCAGCCCAGTCACAGACAGCCCAGTCACAGACAGCCTCTTCATCCTTGAGTGATCAACGTCAGTTTTAAAGACCGCCTCGGGCTTTCACCAACCATCGATTGCTGTCGTCGTCGTCAAGGCTGGCCAGATGTTGTCGAACATCCTCTGGGGTTACGGGTAGCCCGAGTTGCTCCCCAAGGCCACAAATCGACTCCATCGCGCCGCTGGGATCTTGTAAGGCCTGGCGGAACAGGGCTTGTGTTTGTTCTGGGTTGCTGCTGATTTGGGCGTAAAGGGCTGCGGCGTTTGAACTCATCGCGGAGCTGACCACTGCCGGAACGCTATTCAGATCTGCTTGATTCGTCAGGCAGCTTGTTCGAAGCCTTCATCGCGTTGCCCGAGGGCCGAGGCATCTTCCATGCTGCGTGCATCCATGCACAGCACCTTCCTTAGCTGGGCGTAGTTGGCGGCTTGAGAGCCACGGCCTTCCTGAACGGCGGTGTACTCCGCTCGCTGCAAGACGTGGTGAAGGTGCGTGAGCAGATACGTGCTCACCACGGCCGACACGAGCACATCGCTGTTTTCAGGACTGCGTCGTGGACTGCGTGTCCGACTGCGCCGAGGTGCGGTGCTTCGTCGGGATTGCTGCGTGGGCTTTGATTTTGGCGTGGACTGGGTCATGCGCGGAGCACTCCGAGGAGGACCAGTGCCCTCAACATAATCATGGATACTACCCTTGACCACCTCTGTACACTTGCTCGTAACTGAACGTCGTTCTGACGATCCGGTTGTGCCCACTCGACAGACGTCAGCCAGCGGGAAGCCCAAATCCCCTCGGATCCAGGTGGTCCTTCCGGAGGATTTGTGTGCCCGTTTGACCGCCCTTGCTGAGTCGGAGTCGCGGACAGTCAGCAACATGGCGCGTGTGCTGATCCAACAGGGGGTACAGCGCCACGAGCAGGGTGAGCCCCCTGTTGAAAAGCCCCTCAGTCGGGAGGAACGCTTTCGTTCCGCTCTGGAATCCCAGCAACCTCGTCGACTGCGGGGAGCTCCTCGGCGATTGCGGTTGTATCGGCCTGGTTAGAGCAGCCTGGTTAGAGCGCCGTCCTGTTCAGAATGATTTGCGCTCATACCTGACCCCTGATCTCTGACCCCTGATCAATGATCCCGGGGCTAGCCAGGGTTCACGACAACGCCGAGAACGGCTTCTCGCCTTGCTCCAGTGATCGATGGTGCGTTGGCGGGATGGTTGCGTTGATGCCACCAGGCCAGCAGGGCAAACACCAAAGCTTCCCGTGCTTCCACTGGAAGACCAATCTCTTGGCTGCTGCTCAATTGGAGGCCGCGGCAGCGCCGTTGCAGTTGATCCATCAGCACTGGATTGTGGCGCCCCCCTCCAGCCACGATTAACTCCAGAGGACGAATCTGATCGCGCTGCCTCAGCTGCTCCAGATCTTGGGCCACTACTGCGGCACTGAAGCTGGTCAATGTTGCGACAGCATCTTGGTTGGAACAACCCTGGCCCAAGTTGTTGAGGCGCTGCTGCAAGTTGGCGCGTCCAAACAACTCACGACCTGTTGATTTGGGTGGGGGGGATTGGAAGTACGGCTCCTTCAGCCAACCACGAATGCTTGTTTCATCACTTTGGCCGGCTTTTGCCATGGTTCCGCCACGGTCAAAGTGCAGTGTTCCGTTGCTGAATTGTTGAACGGCGAGATCGATCAGGCTGTTGGCCGGACCGCAATCCCAGCCCTGTACGGGCGCATCGCGTTCAGGGCCACAGCAGGGAGGGATCAACGTGAGATTGGCAATACCGCCCAAATTCAGCAGGGCGCGCCAGCCCGTTGTGCCACCCAGAAGTGCTGCATCGGCTCTTGGTACTAGCGGTGCACCTTGACCGCCGAGGGCAAGATCTGCCGCACGAAAGTCGTGCACCACCGGACGCTCCAGCAGTTGAGCGAGGAGCGGAGCTTGCAAAAGCTGCCAGCTGGCACCCCGCTGACGGGAGGTTGGGGGGCGGTGCCAAACGGTTTGGCCATGGCATCCAATTAGGACGGCCTCTCCACTGGGATCACAGGATCGTGCGGCCTTGGCTTGGGCTTCTGTAATCGCTTCGGCTAAATCAAGCCACTGCTCCGCACAGCCACTTTCCCCTTGTCCAGCGCTCACCACCCTGTGCCGTAGGTCCTCGGGGTATGGACTATGCACATGGCGAATCAGCTCCCATTGGGGGTGGGTTGGCGACCCTCGAAAGTCGGCCAGAACGGCATCTACCCCATCGGCACTTGTGCCGCTCATTAGGCCGAGACAGCGCATGACTTACATCTTTGGAAGGCGCTGAAGGTCATCGATAAGGCCCATCACCACGAGCAAATGCCCGAGTTCGAGCACATGGGATGCCGGCGGATTCACAGTCAGGCTGCTCGGGTGACCAGCGGCGAGAACGTTGACGCGGAAGTTCTTACGCAGGTTGAGGTCCCGCAGGGATCGCCCAACGAACACTTCCGGAACTTTGATTTCTTCGATGCAGTGCTGCTCGTCTAGGGCGAGTCGCTCCATCAGGTTGGGGCGGACGAGTTCCAGTCCCAGTCGCTCTCCTTGCATCCTTGAGGGAAAGATCACCCGATCGGCACCGACCCGTTTCAGCATTTTTTCGTGCAGGTCACTTGTGGCCCGTGCGATGACCTGCTTGACCCGACTTCCTTCACTGTCTTTGGCAATCAACGTTGCGGTGATGCTGGCTTCAATGGGTTCGCTAATGGCCACGACAACGGTTCCCATCTCAAGCACCCCAGCCTCTCGAAGGGATTCTTCGTCGGTGCAATCGACCACTCGGGCTTCGACACTTGGCTCCACCTGCCGCAGTTCCTCAATGGCCCGTGCGGACCGATCCACGGCCAGGACATCCGCACCGCTTTGGAGCAATTCTCGGCAAACCGCGATGCCAAAACGTCCCACTCCAATAATGGCGAAGCCGAGGCGTTCGCTGCCTTGTAACGGGCTCCAATGCCACCACTCCTTCATGGCTTAGAGGCGCTTGAGTTGCACTCAGACATACAGGTCTTCGCGGGGGTAACCAACCCGATTCTGGCGTTGGATGTGGATTTGCTCTCGAGTTGCGGCTTCCCAGATTGCGCTAAGCAGCAAAAGGATGCCGAGACGACCCACAAACATGCCCAGCAGGAGCACGGCTTGTCCGAATCGACTGAGTTCTGCCGTGACCCCTAGATCGAGTCCCACTGTTGCGAAAGCCGATATGCACGTGAACAACATCTCCAAAAATGTGAATGAGTCTTCGCCATTGAGGTTGCTGCTAACACTGATCAACAGGGCCATCGTCAGCACAAACAGAAGCGACGCAACGGTGATACCAACCGCTCGTAGCACCACTTTGTCGGCAATCTCACGGTTGCGAATCACCACGGCTTCCCGTCCCCGAAGGGTGGAGCGGGTAGCTGCCATCAGTGCTGCCACTGTTGTGGTTTTGATGCCACCGCCTGTTCCGCCAGGGCTGGCGCCAATGAACATCAAGGTCATCAGCAGCAACAAACCGGATTCGGTGATGTTCTCCAAAGACAGCGGGACGGTGGTGAAGCCAGCCGTGCGGGCCGTGACGGATTCAAAGAGGGCCGTCATCCAGCGCTCCGACCATGTCATTTCAATAAACACCCCGCCCTTGTTCAGCCACTCGGTCATGGCAAGGCCAAGGGTCCCAAAACCAATCAGAAGAAATGAGGTGCGCAACACCAGTCGTGAATGAAGGCTGAGACGTCGGCGTCCCCGGCCTCGGCGGAATCCTTGGGTTGCAAGGTCACTGGTCACTCTCCAGCCCAGCCCTCCCGTGATGATGAGCACCATCACCACTCCATTCACCACGGGATTGGCGTTGTACCGCTCCAGGCTGTCTGACCAAAGCCCAAAGCCAGCATTGTTGTAAGCAGAGATGCTGTGGAACACCGCTGCCCACAACCTCTCCCCACGATTGGGAATGTCGTCGAATCCGTAGTTGTAGAGCACCAACGCTCCCAACAAAATCACCACAAGGGCGGTGAGGATGATGGCGCGAAAGGTGCTTCCGACTCCTCCTACACCAAATTCGTCGAGGGTTTGGCCACGGTCCAATCGACGGCGTAGGGCTGTGCCATGCATCACAAACCCTTGAAGGAAGGTGGTGATTGCCATTAAGCCAAGCCCCCCCGTCAGGATCATCAGAGCTAAAACCACCTGGCCAAAGGCGGTGAGATCCACACCGATATCAATGATGGAGAGTCCCGTGACGGTGATGGCTGATGTCGCTGTGAATAGCGCTTCCCAAAGTCCTACGCGGCTGGTGGAACACAGCGGTGTTGCTAGTAGCAGTGTTCCGAGAAACACCACCAGCAAACCAGTCACGACGGTGAACTGTGGCACGGTGAGGCGTAGGCGCCACCGCTGGCTTCGCTCAATGGCCTTTCGGATGGGCAAGGGCTATGCCTCAGTGCGACCAGTGTTAGTCAGGATCAGCCGTAATGCCAAAGGATCAGCGCAGGGATCAATGCGGTCATGATCAATGTGAGTCCTAATCCGTAGCGAGTCACATCGAGGAATCGATACCTGCCTGGGCCGAACACCATCAGGTTGGTTTGATATCCCACGGGGGTGAGGAATGATTGGCTTGCCCCAAACAACACGGTGATTAACAGGGCGAAAGGGGAGAGCCCGAGGGCTGGAGCCAGTTGCACGGCCACTGGGGCCAACAGGGCGACCGAGGCGGCGTTGCTCATGACTTGGGTGAGAAGGGTGGTTCCAAGGAAGATCACCACGAGGGCGTAATAAATGGGCCAGCCATCAAGCCACTGCTGGACTCCAGCGGCCAGGGCATCGGCGAGACCTGTGGTTTGCAGCGCCACACTGAAACTGGTGAGGGATCCAAGCAGCAAAATCACATCGAGGCGGATCGAACGTTGCAGTTCCCCAAGGCGTAAGCATCCCGTCGCCACCACCGCCACCATGGCGAGCAGCACGGCCGCAACAAGCGGGATGGGAGTGATGGTGGGCAGCACCAGCATGAGGATGGCGATGCCGATGGCGACTGGTTTGCGCCCAACCGTGGGGAGGTCGTCTTCCAGTCGGTCGAGCACCAATAGGTCATTGCTCGCTTGAAGGCCGCGAATCGAATCGAACGGCGCCTGTAAAAGCAACACATCGCCTTCTCGGAGCACCACTTGGCCCAGCCGTTCTTGAACGGTTTCTTGGCCGCGGCGCAGCGCTAACACCGTGGCGTTGTGCCGTTGCCTGAACCGCAGTTCCCGCAGGCTGGCTCCGGCAAGGGTAGATCCTGCGGGTAGCAAAACCTCCACCGTTTTCTGGCCACTAACCTGGCTGGAATTCAGGCTGGTGCCAGCGTTTTGCCCTTGGGTTGTCAGTTGCACTGTGTGGTCTTGTTGAAGACGCAATAAGTCGTCTCGCGTGACTCGCAACAACAAGTGATCGTCTGCTTCCAAACGGCGATCAGCCAAGGGGGGAAGGAGCCGTTCCCCCCCCCGTTGGATTTCAAGGACGTCGACATCAAACCGGCGTTGGAGCCGACTGTTCAACAGTGATCGACCGACCAATTCTGAGGCGGACGGGATGGTGACCTCGGTGCAATACCCGATTCGTTGGGGGCTCAAATCATCGAGATCATTGCCGCGGTCTGGAAGCAGGGCACGGGGCGCCAACACCAGATAAAGCGCACCGATAAGCCAAACGGGCAGGCTGATCAGCGTGAAGGTGAACAACTCAAACGACCCATAGCCCAGTTGTTGGCTGATGTCGCTCACCAGAAGATTCACTGAGCTGCCCAACAGCGTGAGCGTTCCCCCCAGCACGGTGGAAAACGACAAGGGAAGCAGAACCCTTGATGGTGAAATTCCACGGCGATGGCACCAGTTCTCAACGACCGGAAGAAGGGATGCCACCACGGGTGTGTTGGGGACCACCCCTGAAACGGGTGCAATCACAAAGGCCATGAGCGCAATCAGCCGCCTTGGGGATCGGATCCGCTCTGAGGCAATTAAGCCTCGCAATCGATCGAGGGCTCCACTCTTGAAAAGGGCCGCTGATACAGGGAACAGTCCAAGCAGGGTGATTAGGGCCGGACTACCAAAGCCAACCAGGGCTTCTTGCGGGCTGAGAACTCCACATGCCAGTAACAGCCCCAGGCTCAGCAATCCGGTTAACTCTGGGGCTAAAGCTCCAGTGATGAACAGAACTACAGCGAGTCCGAGCACCGACAACGTGATCAAAGCGTGCGGTGTCTGAAGCGCGCTGATCAACTCGGTCATGGCGCCAGATCGCTGGTCGACGTCGTTGTGGATTCTGCATCGGAATCAAAAAATTGCTCGCGCAGCCAGTCTTGAAGGCCCTGCAGACCATCACCCCGAACAGCGGAGAGGAATAGTGCATCGGGTTCCTGGTCGCGAATGGAGTGAATCGCTTCGAGGTCGCAGCGGTCGATTTGATTGGCCACTACGCGACGCAGGGCCGAACTCCCCAAGGAATCAAGCAAGCGATGCACTGTGCTGAGCTGACCAATCCAGTCAGGATCAGCAAGATCAACAACGATCAGCAATAGATCGGCATCCAGGGCTTCTTCGAGGGTGGCGCGAAACGCTTCCACCAAAGGTTTGGGGAGGTCGCGAATGAACCCCACCGTGTCGGTGAGCAACATGCGTTGGGGCCGTTCCCCAGGACGAGGCAGGTCGAGCTTGCGGGTTGTGGGGTCGAGGGTGGCGAACAATTTGTTTTCAGCTAGCACCCGATCGCTTTCCCGTTGTCCGCACAGGGCATTGAGCAGACTTGACTTGCCTGCATTGGTGTACCCAACCAAAGCAACCCGTGGCAGGCCACGCCGTTGATCACGGAGACGGCTGCGATGGGCTTGTAGTTGTTGTTGCTCCCGCAGAAGTCGTTCGATTCTTCGACTAATCGCTCGACGGTCTTTTTCCAGCTGGGTTTCACCAGGCCCTCGGGTGCCAATGCCTCCCCCTTGGCGCGACATGCTTTGGCCTCGGCCTAGGAGCCGGGGGAGTCGATAGCGCAATTGGGCGAGTTCTACCTGCAGGCGTCCTGCAGCACTGCCTGCCCTCTGGGCAAAAATGTCGAGGATGAGCTCGCTGCGGTCTGAAACCGGGCAGTTCACAAAGCGTTCAATGTTGCGTGCTTGAACCGGGCTGAGTTCACGATCCGTGATCACCAGCGAAGCACCGTGTCGACGCACCTCTAGGGCGGCCTCTTGGAGTTTCCCTTTCCCCCAAAGGGTTTGGGGATTGGTGCTACCGCTTTTTTGGCTCATCACAGCGACAGGTTGTCCACCTGCACTGCGAACGAGCCCTTCCAGTTCGGCCAATTCACGTTCGCTTTCGGATGAATCGTGGCCGATCAGGGTGAGTAAGAGCACGCGCTCCATCCCCTGGGCGGCCACGGCGATGGGTTGGGAGCGTTCGTCTTCCAACTCGCGTTCGCAGAGCTCCCGCAGGTCTCCCGTCTCTTGGTGGCACCAGCCATCCGATTCCGTGGAATCGGGACAGAGAAGTTCGGCCGTTCGGATCCCATCGGCGCCGGGTTTTGGGGCAAAGCGCAACCATTGCCGAGGTGCGATGTCCAGAGCCACGACGGCATCGGCCGGATCTGAATTCAAACCATCCCTGCAAAACGGGCAACTCACCAGTCGCCAACCGCCGCTTTGGCGACGGGGCGCCTGGGGGAGGTGGTTCAGCGGGGAGTCGTTGCCCGAGAGGGGGCCGAGCCACAGGAGTCGGCACAGGCCACGACCATCAATGATCAAATGCAGTGGGGTCTTGAGTTCCAACACAAGCTCACTCAGGCGCTCCAGGGTGAGCAGCTCGAGGCCGTCCTCTGGATGGCGGCGTTGACTGAGGCGATCGAGCTGACGCTCTTGGCTGCGACGCAGGCCTTTGGTGCGGCCACCGAGATGCGCTTGTTTCAACGGTTCAGCAACCAGGCACCGGCGGAACGAACACCCACCGATAGGCCAGGCATACGTGTGAGATAGGCCGCTCGACGAAGTTGAAAGGCGAGAGGTCCTGCGAGGGTGATTCCAAGCCCAGTCAGGGTGGCGTCTCCGATGCCGAGGCTGAGCATTTCACCTTGATCATTGAATTCAAAGGTCGGCGGCTCTTCGCCAGCTTGCAGTGCAGCAATGGCAGTGCCCACGGCTTCTCCCTGCTGCATTGCCACCTGGGCATTCGCTGGGACCGGGTGATCGGCGTCGATCGCAAGATCACCAATGGCGAACACATCAGGGCTGTCTTGGAGCCGCAGATCAGCGTTGACGGCTAGGTGGCCTCCATGCAATCGGGGGAGTGGCTGGAGCGAAGGCACATTGGCCTGACTGCCTGCAGTCCAGATCAAACCCTGGTGCTGAATCTCCTCCCCTTCAGAGAACACCACCCGATCGGCCTCAACCCGTGCCACATCCTTATTCATATGGAGGCAAACGTCTTTCCTCTCAAGGGCAGCACTGGCGCGTTCTCGATTAAAAGCGGAGCTGTTGGGAAGAATGCTGTCCCCCTTCTCAATCAGATGAATTCTGGCGTTGCCGTTCAGTAGGTCGGCCAGCTTGCAAGACAGCTCAACACCGGTCGGGCCTGCGCCAACAATGGCGAGTGCCGCGTTGGGCTGTCTCTGGTGCACCAAATCTTCAATGCGATGACGGAGGTATCGAACATCGCTGAGGTTGCGGAATCCATGGCTGTGTTCTTTCACCCCAGGAATTCCGAAATCGTTGGGTTTTGATCCCGTAGCAATCACCAATTGCTTCCAGGGGATGCGATCCCCGGAACGCGTTTGCAGGGTGTGATTGGATCGATCGATGCTCACCACCTCGTCCTGCAACCAACAAATGCCGTTGTGGCTTACCAGTTGGTTGTATTGAGGCGCTACTTCCCACTCCTGCAGCTCGTGGCTGAGAAGTTCATAGAGCAAGGGTTGAAACAAAAACTCCCCTCGGGGTTCTATGAGCACCACATGGCAATGAGGTAAACGTTTTTGAATGGCGAGAGCCGCAAACCATCCAGCAAATCCGCCGCCGACAATCACCACGGCATTTGCCGGAGACGTTGGTGATGTCATGGTCGAGTCAAGCTTTCGCTAACGATAGGCAAAGTGTCGGAACCGGCGACAGGGGAGGATGGCCGCATGACGGAGGGTCCTGACGGAATGGTGCGCACGTCGGCGGCAGCCCAGCAGGCCGATCTGCGGTCTGAATTGCAGCAGCAGAACCGCTCGGTTTTGGAAGGTCTTGCTCCTCAGGAACGCTTGGCCTGGGCGCATCAACAGTTTGGTGAGCAGTTTGCGCTCACCACAAGCTTTGGAATCCAGTCATCGGTGCTGTTGCACATGTTGAGCCAGTTGCCAGGAGGGAATGCGGTCCCGGTGATTTGGGTCGATACCGGTTATCTCCCTGCAGAGACCTACACCTACGTCGAACAGCTCATGGAGTTGTTCGATATCCGACTCGTTGTGGCACAAAGTGTGATGTCTCCAGCACGAATGGAAGCACTGCATGGCCGCCTCTGGGAGTCGGGCACGGTGGCTGATCTGGAGCTTTATCACCGGATTCGCAAAGTGGATCCGTTGGAAGAATCGTTGGAACAGTTGGACATCCAGTGTTGGGCTAGTGGGGTTAGGCGCGGCCAGACGGATCACCGCCGCTCGATGACTTGGCTTGATCCAATTCGAGACAGGCTCTCGCTAAGACCGGTCCTGGACTGGACCAAAAAGGATGTTTTCTATTACATGAAGGACAACGATTTGCCCCAGCATCCTTTGTTTGATCAGGGCTATTCCACCGTGGGGGATTGGCATTCCAGTGGTCCCGATGCTGGAGATCTCAACGGCCGAGATACGCGTTTTAGTGGCTTAAAGCAGGAATGCGGCATTCACTTGCCTCAGGAGGAGGTGGAAGGACTCTTGGGAGAAGGCATCTGACCTTGATACCCCAACAGGTCACACGGGTGTTGTTGATCGGCAATAGCCGATGGCACTGGGGGGAACGGAATGCTTTTGGTCTGCACTTCGACCATGCCTTGCCGGATGTGGCTCGTCTTGAGGGGGGACTGGGGGGATGGGCGGCAGTGGGAGCCGTCCCAGCGCAGTTGATATCAGCTGAGCAACGGCGGATCACGCTCCGGGATGTGCCACTGGCTGGTTGCCCCCCTTGGCTGGGGGTGGATCGGGCGATTGGTGCGTGGGCTGGATGGACCCGCAGTTCCACATTGTCGTTGGACCTCAGTTCCGGACTGCTGCTGGTGGATGCCGGCACGGTGTTGAGCATCACGGTGTTATCGCCAGATGGAGAGTTTGTTGGTGGTCAGCTCATCCCTGGCTACAGGCTTCAGCTTTCAGCGATGACGCAAGGGACAGAGGCTTTGCCTGAGACGGTTTTTGCTGCCCCTGGGAAGGAACAATTTCCAAAAGACACCATGTCGGCGATGCGTCGTGGCGTCCTTCAGGCGATGGTCAGCGCTGTTCAGGATGCGCAGAGGGCCTGCGGAGGTCTGCTCTGGCTGTGCGGAGGCGATGCGGAACTCCTCGCAACCGAACTTCGACATTCGTCCCCACAACTCCAACTGGATCCGGAGTTACAACTGCGGGGATTATTCGATCTCCTAGACGCATCGATTTAGTCGAGCCCTAAGTCACTCAGCAGAGTGTCGGCCATTGTTGCTGCCTTCACCTTCAAGTAAAGACGCTCGATACGTCCTTCCGCATCGATCACAACGGTGTGGCGCATCATCCCCATGTATTCACGACCCATAAATTTTTTGAGGCCGTAGCTGTCGTAGAGACTGGCCACAGCGCACGGTTCTTCGTCCGTTAAGAGTGTGAACGGAAGAGAGTGCTTGCTGATGAACTTGGTATGGGAGGCAGCGTTGTCTTTGCTGATGCCAAACACTTTGATGTTGTGGTCTTCGAAGCGTTCCCAGCGGTCTCTGAAATTGCAGGCTTCTTTCGTGCAGCCTGGAGTGTCGTCTTTTGGGTAGAAATAAAGGATGACCCGTTGTCCCTTGAGCGAGGAGAGCTGGACAGATTCACCGTCTTGATTGGGAAGTGTGAAATCTGGAGCTGGATCTCCGACTTGAAGGGTCACAGGATTTTGAGCAATGCCTTGATGAACTGAGCGTACGGCCTATGAAATGAATCCTGTTGATTGGGCTCTAGTCCGCAATCGCTTAAGTCAACATTCCGATGGTACAAATCGAGCAAAATTTGTGAAGCAAGTGCCGTTGAGCGCTGAGTTTTGCAGAAATTGTTGCTCAACAAATTTCTAACTGACCAATGCTCGTTGGCGATTTTTCTCTCGCCGGCTAGTTTTTTTAATGACGTCCCCTATCTTGTCGTCCGTGTTTACTCGTCTCGCCGCCGGCATTCTTGCTGGTGCATCCTTGGCCGCTTTGGCCGCACCTGCTGAAGCCGGCACCAATCGCCCCGTGCGTTGGAACACCGGTGGTGCTGTTTGGACCACCACCTCCAGCGAATTCAAAACTTTCTTTGCAACCGGTGAAGTCACCGACCGCGCTCTTGATGCCGGCATCAACAACTCTGGTTGGACTGCCGAAGAAATCCAAGAAGGCATGACCAAGGGCTACAGCGTCGACATCGTCGGCGTGTCCCGCTTCTTGTATTCCGATGACGGTGTCAAGTTCCTCAAGGATCAGACCGCGTCCTACTTCCCTTACTGGCGCATGAAGAAGACCGCCGTGGTGGCTCTTCGTTCAGCGATCATCGCCGACTCCATCGACGGTGAGATCTCTTCCGCCAGCATCATGGCTGCTCTGCCCGTCGACTTCCGTCTGGCCGACACCTGTGGTACTTACACCGGTGCTCAGAACGTCTGTGCTCCTGACAAGTGCGAAGGCGACGCCCAGTGCACCTCCTTGCTGTCCTGGTACGTCTTCCTGCCTGCTTGCGTCCAGGCAAATTCTCAGCTGCCCGAGGCTCCTGTGCGCACCATGGCTCCTGCTCCTGCACGTCCCCTCTGGTGATCAGGCGATAAGCCTTGTTCTCCCAAGCCCCGGCATAGCCGGGGTTTTTTTATGCCGTGTTGTAGTTCCCGATGAAGAGCTCATGACGCATGGGAAGGCGTAATCCGCTGCGTCCCATGCCCTCAAGCCGTTGGCGAAGCAGGGTCAGAACCGCCGTATCAATCGTCCCCATCGCTTCGCGATAGGGGGAGCCCTCCGCAAGCCAGCGATTGGCTAAGCCTGGTCCCCATGGAATGTTCAGTGTTTCCAACCAACTGTCTTGCGATCCACTCCATCCTTCTGCTTCGAAAACCTGGTGGGGTTGCGTTTGTGCTGCCAGCCACAGGGTCTCCTTTTGGAGGAGTGTCTCCAGCTCAGCGTCGTTGCTGCCGGCTTGGAGTAAAACCCCTGCCGGTCCGGCTTCTGCCCTTGTGGTCAGAAGCCGGAGTGTGGTGGCGCCATGGCAGTGACCTTGAAGTTGGTGAGCCAGTAACGGCCAATCCAACTGTTGAAGATCGGTGGTGCTGAAGCGACCGCCGATCCACTCGAAGGCCTGACCTGTCGGCAACTCTTCGAGTCCTCCGCTGAGAAGCTGGGGGCGAAGTTCGAGATCGAGCAGTTGGATTTGGGCCTCGATGCGGTGGCGATCATCGCTGCTGTTGCACAGCATGGTGACGCCTCCCTCCGGAACGGCCCGTAAGGGATCAAGGGCCCAGATCAACGACCGAGCTCCCAGGATTAAAACGCGGTCATGACGCTGCCAAGAGACGCCCCCCCAAAGGCGTTCGCGGAGCTGATGGAGCCGTTCTCCTTCTTGTCCGAGTTGACGCTGAATCCAGCGCTCGAGGCCTGGACTATCGGGTCCACTACTGAGTAGAAGTGGTTGATCAGCCGCAAGCTCTGCGGCGGCGGCGAGCTGGGCTGCACGGCGGGCACCCATCCGTTCGCGCCGTTGTCCTTCCCAGCCCAGATCCCCGGGCTGCCAAAACACTTCGCCTTGCAGTGCTTTGGGCAGATATTGCTGCTCCACCCAATGCTCTGCATAGGCATGGGGATAGCGGTAACCCACTCCATCTCCGAAGGCGTCGCCATCCCGATTGGCATCGCATAGGTGGGAGGGAACGTCTTGGCGGTTGGCGTCACGGACGCTCTTCAGGGCATCGAAGAAGCCCAAAATGCTGTTGCTCTTTTCCGTTCCGGCTAAGTAAAGAGCGGCTTGGGCGAGGGGGTACAGCCCTTCCGGGAGTCCGACCCGTTCAAAGGCCGCGGCGCAGGCCTCCACCACCACCATGGCTTGGGGATCGGCCAAGCCGATGTCTTCGCCAGCGGCGATGAGCATGCGTCGAAAAATGAATCGGGGGTTCTCACCGGCTTCCACCATGCGTGCGAGCCAAAACAACGCCGCATCCGCATCAGATCCCCGCAGCGACTTGATGAAGGCACTGATGGTGTCGTAGTGGGCATCACCCTGTTTGTCGTAGAGAACAGCGCGCTGTTGAATCGACTCCTCGGCAGTGGTCAGATCGATTGAGATGGTGCCGTTCGTTGCTGGTTCAGAGCTTTCCACCGCCAGTTCGAGGGCGTTGAGCAGGCTGCGGGCGTCTCCCCCTGCAACATCCACGAGATGGTCGGCGGCATCTGTGTCCAGCACCACAGAGCGATCGCCGTAGCCCCGTTCTTGGTCTGTGAGTGCTCGTTGAAGCAGCTGATGGAGGTCTTTGCGCTCTAAGGGCAAAAGCCGAAACAGGCGTGAACGGCTGACGAGGGCCTTGTTCACTTCGAAGAAGGGGTTTTCTGTTGTGGCTCCAATCAGGGTGACGGTTCCGTTTTCCACCCAAGGCAGAAGGGCGTCCTGTTGTGCGCTGTTGAACCGATGCACCTCATCGATAAACAAAATTGTGCGGAGCCCGTGCCGCTCAAGCCGCTGTTGTGCTGCGTCCACCTCGGTACGTAAATCCTTCACCCCCGCGAGCACTGCATTCAGATTGCTGAAATGAGCTCGGGTGTGGTTCGCCACAATCCTGGCCAGGGTTGTTTTGCCAACTCCAGGTGGACCATGCAAGATCAGATTTCCAACCCTGTCGGCTTTGATTGCTCGTTGGAGTAGGCGACCTTCGGCCAAGATCCCTTGCTGTCCCTCGAATTCCTCCAGAGTTCGTGGACGCATGCGATCAGCCAATGGTGCAAGCCGCCGGCGCTGTTGTTCTCCGTGGAAAGCGAAAAGATCCTGACTCACCACAAAGTTGTTGATAAAAACAGTGTTTGCGTCACCACTGTGATCGTCTTAAGAATGATGCGCCGAATCACGCTCTTGGTCCGAATCGGACATTTATTTAGTCGTTAATCTTTTCAGTTTCTCGATTTCAGCGTTGTTTTGATCAATCTGTTGCAACAGACTGCATAATCCGTTGAAAAGCTTGAACATCGTGCATCATCCGCAGCGACTGATTTTTTCCATCGCCGCTTTGATCACCTTGGGGGCTTGTAAAGCCGAGGGACCCGCAGCTCCACCACCACCAAAAGTGCAGGCCGTGTCCACCCGAATGGCTGAGTTCACGGAGGGAGTGGACACGGTGAGCACCTTGGAGGCGAGCAATTTGGTGGCACTTGCGGCTCAGTCCGGTGGCCGAATTCTTGAACTAAAAATTCGCCAGGGTGATGAGGTTGAACCTGGGCAGTTATTGGTGGTTCTTGATCAAGCTCAGCTTCAAGCTCAGCTGGCTGAGGAGCGAGCAAAGGCTGAAACAGCCAAGATCAATTGGGAGCGTTATGAGTACCTCGCTCGGGTCGGAGCGTCATCACAGAAGCAGCTCGATACCTATCGCACTCAGTATTTGTCGGCCATGGAGCGGGTTAAGGCCACAGAAGCCAATCTGAGTTACAGCAACCTCAGATCACCTTCAGCAGGCACTGTTGCTGACGTAACAGCGAAAGTTGGTGATGTGCTCCAGCAGGGGGAAGTGTTCACCAGTTTGGTTCAAAACAATGAACTTGAAGCCCGTGTGGAAGTTCCAGCTGTGTTTGCGTCACGTTTGGCGTTGGGGCAGCCAGTGCTGTTGAGTTCACCAGGACAAGACGCCGTGATTGCGACCGGTCAAGTGCAATCCATTGATCCTCGGATTAACTCGCAGACGCAGGGCTTGTTGGTGAAGGCTGTGTTTGCGAACACCGATGGGACATTGCGGGATGGCCAACGCTTGCGAACCCGCGTGCAAATCAAGGCCAAAAAAGAGTTATCTGTTCCATTCGCCGCAATAACACAAACCTCTGGTCAGAGCTTTGTGTTTCGACTTGGAACCTTGGATGAGCTCAAGGCCAATCCTGGAAAAGCTGATTTGGAACGCCTGAACAAGGCATCGAAAGACGGGAAACTTCCCCCTAATGCCCAGTTCGCGCTCCAAACCCCAGTGGATGTTGGCGAGTTAGAAAATGACCTTTATCCGATCAACAAAGGGTTGAAACCCAATCAGAAGGTGGTGACAACCAATCTGCTCAATCTGAAGCACGGAATGCCTGTTCAAGTGCAGCCTGCAGCTAGTGCCTCCGCAACACCTTCCCAAGCAAACTGAGGTTGAACGATGTCTGCTTCCAATAATTTCATCACCAGACCTGTTCTCAGTACGGTCTGCAGTCTTCTGATTGTGATCGTCGGCTTGATTGCGATTCCAATCCTCCCGATCGAAAACCTTCCTGATATCGCACCGCCCACCGTCAAGGTGCAGTCCACCTATGTGGGGGCGGACGCTGTTGCTGTGGAGCAGGGGGTCACCTCCGTGCTGGAGCAGCAGATCAATGGTGTGGAAAAGATGGATTTCATCACATCCACCAGTTCATCGGATGGTGTGAGTTCGATTTCAGTGTCTTTCGACAGTGGGACCGATGGAAATATCAATCAAGTCAATGTGCAGAACCGGGTGTCATTGGCGGAACCACAGCTTCCTGAAGAAGTAAGAAAATCGGGGGTGACTGTTAATAAAGCCTCAAATTCGATCCTACTTGTTTATAATTTTGTCAACGAAAATCCAGATCAAACTCAATACTCTGTCGAAACGATCAGTGGATACCTCGATAAAAATTTAACGGACAACGTTAAGAGGGTTAAGGGTGTTGGTGATGTTACTTATTTTGGCAATCGAAAAATTGCTTTTCGTCTCTGGCTTGATCCAGACAAGCTGGCTGCCAATAATCTCTCCGCCACAGACATTGTTAATCAATTAAAAAGTCAGAACCGTTTGGTGCCAGCGGGGAAAATTGGTGGATCGCCAGCGCCTGAAGGTCAAGAATTTACTTTTACAGTTCAGCTTCAGGGTCGTTTAACAACTGTCCAAGAATTTGAAAATATTGTGCTTCGTTCTACGGGCGATGGTGGTCTTGTTCGTTTGAAAGATGTTGGTCGGGTTGAGCTTGGTGGCGAGACCTATGGCATTGATGCTATGGATATCAATGGGACACCTTCTGTTGGTATTGCCATCTATCAACTTTCGGGAAGTAACGCGATTGAAGTTTCTAATGGAGTGAAAGAAGTTCTGGGTGAGTTTGAAAAAACTCTTCCTGTTGGTCTTGGTGTTCAGAAGATTTACGACATAACAGACTTCATTAGTCAGTCGATCAAAGGGGTAACGAACTCCCTGCGGGATGCAGTGATTCTGGTGGTGTTAATTCTGTTCTTGTTTCTGCAGAACTGGAAGGCAACTCTTGTGCCAGCGATTGCCATTCCAGTGGCCTTGATCGGCACGTTCGCTTTGGTTCTTGCCTTTGGCTTCTCCCTTAACCAGCTCACCTTGTTTGGTTTGGTGTTGGCGACGGGTTTGGTGGTGGATGACGCCATCACTGTTGTGGAAGACACGTCTGCCAAAAAAGCTGAGGGTTTGACGTCTGTCCAGGCAGCCATTGAAACAATGGATGAGTTGTTTGGCGCTGTCATTGCTACGTCTTTGGTGAAGATGGCAGTCTTCTTGCCCGTGTTGTTTTTCCCAGGTGCAACGGGAACAATTTATAAACAGTTCGCGGCAACGATTCTATTTTCGATCGGTATTTCCACCTTCAATGCCCTCACATTCTCTCCAATGTTGTCGGCGTTGTTGCTGTCGCGTGAAACCAAGGAATTAACGCGTCATCAGTACGCCATCGCTGGGGTCACGTTGGGCTTTGTCTATGGCCTCTTAAGTGCTGGCAATGGTGCAATCGCTGCCTTAATCCCCATGGCAGTGGGTGCCTTGGTTGGTTTCATCGCCTCAAAAATCACGGGGCTTCCATTGCGTCTTCCCTTTGCCGCTGGCGGGGCGGCCGTCGGTTTGATGTCCACTGGGGTGATTGTCTCCAATCCAATTCCAGTGGTGTTGTTCACCGTGATTGGTTTTGTGGTGGGTGGATTGATCCCTGTGATCTTCACCAACTTCAATCGCTTTTACAGCGGGTTTGAGAAGCGTTACGCCACGGTGCTCGACATGGTACTCAAGGCACGTCCCATCGTGATGGCAGCGTTGGGAGTGGGTATTTTGCTCACAGGTTTTGCCTTCACGCGCATCCCTGGGGGATTTGTTCCGATTGAAGATCAGGGCTATGCCATCGGCTTTGTCCAAGCACCTGATGGTGTATCGAACGAAAAAACATTGGCGATCAATCGCCAAGTCGCCGAGGTGATGCGTACAGAAGAGGATATTTCTTCTGCTGCACTGTTTAGTGGCGCCAGCCTTGATGGCAATGCTCCAAATAAGGGATTCTTCTTTGTTGGTATGAAGCATTGGGATGAAAGACCTGGAAAGGATCATTCCGTTTCAGCAATTGTGAAGCGCCTGAATCAGAAAATGTATGGCGCCATTGATGCAGGAAGGGTTTTCGTGGTGGAACCTCCGTCAATTCCTGGATATGGAACCGGCGGTGGATTTGAGTTCCAACTTCTCGATCAGAGCAGTGGTGTGTATTCCCTCAATGAATTCTTTGGTACAGCTCAACAAATCATGCAGGCGGGGAATAGCAATCCGATTTTGAATCGGGTGTATTCCCTCTTCTCACCGCAGGCTCCTCAATACAAAATTGATGTGGACCGCGACCAGATGGCCTCTGTTGGTGTGGACTTTGGAACGGCCATGTCGGCCTTCAGTGTCAATTTTGGTGGGGCCTATGTAAACGACACTTTCCAGGAAGGCAAAGTTCGTCGTGTTTATGTCCAGGCCAATGATGTCAGTCGAGCCACTCCTCAAAAACTGTCGTCCGTTTACGTCGGTAATAACAAAGGTGAGCAGGTTCCCCTGTCTGAGTTCTTCACCGTTAAGCAAACTGTAGGTCCAAGTGTGATTCCCCACTTCAATCTGTATCGCTCCATCAAGGTGGAAGGAACTCCGAATGCGGGTAATAGTTCCGGCCAAGCGATTGGTGCGATGAAGCAGATCTTTACGCAGGGAAATTTCCAGGGTTTGGGCTTCGATTGGACCGGTATTTCTAGAGAGGAAGTGAAAGCTGGTTCCTTGGCAGTGGTGATCTTCGCTCTGGGAATCTTGGCTGTGTTCTTGGTGCTGTCAGCGCAATATGAGAGCTACAGCGATCCAATCATCATCTTGCTCACGGTTCCGACAGCACTGCTCGGGGCCTTGGTGTTCCTCGGTGCTGCAGGCCAGGTGCTCAACATTTATGCGCAAGTTGGTTTGGTGATGTTGATCGGTCTTGCGGGTGGTAATGCCATTTTGATTGTTGATCTGGCCAATCAAAAAATGGAAGAAGGAGAGTCGGCACTGGACGCTGCCAAGTTCTCGGCAAAGTCACGCCTCAGACCGATTTTGATGACCGCCATCTCCTCTCTCACAGGATTCCTTCCGTTGATGTTGGCCAGAGGCGCCGGCGCCCAGAGTCAGTCGTCTCTTGGTTTGGTGGTGTTTGGAGGATTGTTGGTGGCCACATTCCTATCCACTCTCGTGGTTCCTGTTTTTTATGTGGTGATGAAATCGCTGCTGGGACAGGCTGATGCCAAACCACCCGAAGGGGGTGATGGAGATGGCGGCCAGAACGCTCAGTCGGTTCAAGCCACTCCCCAGCTCAGCTGATGCAAAATCCAAATACCAAAGCCGAACCTTCTAATCCTTTCAGTGGATCCCGCGCCCTTGTGGCCTTGGCCATCGGTTGCGCCATCGGTGCAGCTGTGGCCTATTTCCTCAAAGTCTTAATTGAGAACACCCCTGCGGAGATCCATGTTCTTCGTTTACGGCTTTTTTATTTGATGGTGATTTGTTCTGGTGGTCTTGGCGGTTTTGCGATCGAGTCGATGCGCCAACTCCAGGAGGAAGCAACGGATCCGATGTATCGCCATCAAAAAGCCCAGCGCACGAAACGCTGAGCTTTTTGGATGGATTGATCAAGATCAAGATCAAGAAATCAGAATCAAGTAATCACGGTGGGTTGCTTCATCCCCGTGCGCTGTTCGATTTCAGCAAGATCATTGATGGCACGAATCATCTCGCCAAGGGCTAACTGCGGGTCTTGGTTGAGGTCACCGCTGCTGGGTACATAGCTCTCGAGATAGACCCGGATCGTCGCCCCTTTGGTGCCGGTGCCTGAGAGGCGAATCACAACGCGGCTGCCGTCTTCCAAAAGAAGCCTCAGTCCTTGGCCTTCGGTGACCGAGTTGTCGATGGGATCGGTGTAACTGAAGTTGTCTGCATCCCGGATGGTTCCTCCAGCGAAGGGTTGCCCCTTCAGGCTTGGTAGCATGGCTTCGAGCCGGTCATAGAGCCCATGGGCAGCCGGGCTGTCAACGGCTTCGTAGTCATGACGGGAGTAGTAGTGCCGCCCAAACCGCTTCCAATGATCCGCCATGATCTCGGCGACGCTGCACTGTCGTTTGGCCAGGATTTGCAGCCAGAACAAGACAGCCCAAAGCCCATCTTTCTCGCGGACATGGTCGCTGCCAGTGCCAAAGCTTTCCTCTCCGCAGAGGGTGATCTGCCCGGCATCGAGCAGATTCCCGAAGAACTTCCAACCGGTTGGTGTCTCGTAGCAGTTGATGCCCAAGTCCTTGGCCACCACATCCACAGCAGCGCTTGTGGGCATCGAGCGGGCCACCCCTGCTAATCCCTTGGCATAGGCCGGAGCCAAGGTGGCATTGGCTGTGAGAACCGCCAGGCTGTCACTGGGATTTACAAAACAGTGATGCCCCAGGATCATGTTGCGATCGCCATCGCCGTCACAGGCAGCACCAAACCGAAAACCATCGCCTTGGAGAAGGAGCTCTGCCAGGTCGTGGGCGTAGGTGAGGTTGGGATCGGGATGGCCGTTGCCAAAGTCTTCCAGGGGAACGCCGTTGCGGACACTGCCAGCAGGTGCACCTAAAAGACCTTCCAGGATGCGAGTCGCGTACGGACCCGTCACCGCATGCATGGCATCGAAGGCGAGCGGGAAGTCGTTGCGAAGCAACGCCTTGATTTCATCAAAATTGAACAACTGCTGCATCAGGGCCACGAAGTCATCCACGCCGTCGATGACCTCCACCGACATGGCACCGATGGAGTGCTGCCCCGGCCCATCCAGCGAAACCGGCGTCGCGTCAACGATGGAATAGTGGCTGAGGGTTTTGGTGCACTCAAAAACAGCGTCTGTGGTGGGATCCCCGGGTACCGAGCTCGA
>JGI24921J38492_100915_pt1 | contig 31927 bp, 38 predicted proteins | sample LinPFosmplate9_FD_38492 | JGI IMG/M metagenome (IMG submission 38492)
CTTTTTTTAGGAGAGGTGTCAGAGTGGTCTATCGTGCATCCTTGGAAAGGATGTGTACCTTCATCGGTACCGGGGTTTCGAATCACCCTCTCTCCGCCAGCTAATTTTTGACTTTAAATTAATATGTGTTAATTTAACGACATGAAAAATTTCATCACAAGCGTGAACTCAATTCTAGAAATGTTAAGCTCTGTTGAACATGACATAAACATAGCCGGCTTCTCTTTAACAGAAAAAAAGGTTTATTTTACTATCATACAAATTACTGCTCGAGCTAACCAATGTAATATTACAGAGGTAATTAATGAATCCCATTTATCCCGCTCAACTGTTTATAAAGCAATCAAAAAGCTTGAGGAAAATAATTTGCTTAATGTTTATCAATCCAATGAGGATAAAAGAGAGTCTTTCATAGATATAGTTGTAGATAACTAAATTTTTAATACTTCGCACCTGAATTATGTTTTCTAAAAACAATATTATTGAGTTCATCTTGACAAATATTGTTATATATCTTTTTGCTATGGGGGTTTGGTCATTCTGGTCGTATTTTGCTTTTGTTGACCTTGAGCAAATGGATTGGCAAGGAAGTATAATTTATCTTCCTCATGGTATTAGGGTTCTTGGTATATGCTTTTTTGGATATAAGTCACTGCCAGCATTGTTAGCAGCTGAAATGACTGGCCCATTGCTTATAAATCCTGAGCAATACATGGGTACATGGTCTCTTGCTAGTATCGGTTCTATTGGATCAGTAATTTTTGCCAGATACTTAGCGGATTGGTCACAGGCTAATATACCTGGGGCAATAATGTCGCCATTAAACTCAAATAACTATAGAAAAATTGTATTAGTAATTTTTATATCTGGATTGCTTAATGCAATTTTAGCGAACACCATAATTACTTTTCTTGAACCTTCAATTACCCTTGATCCATTGGTGATTTTACGATTTTTTATAGGTGATGTTCTGGGTGCCTGTATTGTAATTCTTTTCTTGAGTGTAGCTTTTACTAGTTTAAGAGCTAATAGGCTTTACTCTCCATTAAAGTAATTCTTGACTACTGTATAAATATACAGTATATTTTTATTATGAATAACTTAATACATATAAACTTTAACGATAGTGTTATAAAAGAACTAGATAATGCAGTGGATCTTACATCATCTAAAAAAACAATTGCTTATAAATATTTTAGTGGCAATTTAGTTGAATTAGAGAAGTATTTAAACAAAGCAAATTATTACAATTACAATGTTTCTGTTAGTAATACAGCTACCCAATTAGAGCTTTTTTCTTAAATTTAACCTTTCATCTTTAAATAACCAATAAGATGTATATACTTAATATGGGTGTCTTGCTTGTAAGTTTTTTAAGGGGACTTACAAACATTTCTATTTTTACCCTGAATAATGGAGGTGGTCTTATTAGTATTTATATTAAACCAGGAAACGGAGGGGCTGCCTTTTGACACAAGGTATCTTTTAAGTTTCTGACTAATTGAGGTTTTAAAGCTTCAGTTAGATTTTTTCTAAACCCTCAAATTAATCTTTGGGGGTTTTCTGCATATGGAATTACGTTATTGGTCATTATTAATTTTTTTAGGCTCCATTTGGGGCAGTGCATTTATGTTCATAAAGATTGCAACTCCAGAGCTTGGAGCTGTTTTTTTAGTTCAACTCAGACTGGCATTAGCCTCTTTAGTATTCCTACCTTTATTATTACGCAATAAGCAACTCAGACTCTTTAAGAGAAGCTTTAAATATATTCTTATACTTAGCTTAACTAACACAGCCATACCTTTTGTCTTATTTTCTGAAGCTTCAAAAGGCTCTGACTCAAATATGTTAGCTATATTAAATTCTTCCACAGCATTAATGACTATGCTCATAGCATTATTTTGGCTTAAAGAAAAAATAATATCAAAACAAGTCATAGGTCTTTTAATTGGCTTTATTGGAATAATTATCTTAGTTAATCCATCTAATAGCTCCATTGATCCATACTCTGCTACTATTTGCCTTGCAGGCTCATTTTGCTATGCATTTTCTGGAGTATTTATACAGAAATATTGTATAAATATTAATAAAATGGTGCTTATCGGTTGGTCATTAATATTTGGAACTATTTTGCTTTTGCCAATTTCTTTATTTAATCTTCCAACATCCTTTCCCTCGAATAATGCAATTTTGTCAGTCCTTTGGCTTGGTGTTGTCTCAACTGGTTTATCCTTTATTGGCTATGTCCGTCTTATTGAAAAAGTAGGCGCTGTAAAAACATCAACTGTTGCTTATTTTCTTCCTGTATTTGGGATTATTTGGGGCAATATTTTTCTTAACGAGCTAGTATCGTTTTTAATTATTGTTGGATGTATTATGGTTCTTATAGGTGTATTTTTTGCCACATCTAATGATCAAAATTTGGAGGCTGTAGATGGAAAATAAAACGTTAGGTTCATTGTTGCTAGAGGCAAATCAAAATGTTCCAAGATTAAATTATGATGAGTCTTTATTATTACTCAAGAACGATAATACTGTTTTGATAGATGTTCGGGAAGAATCTGAAGTTGCCAGCTTTGGTATTATTAAAAATGCAATTCACATACCCCGAGGGCTAATTGAATTTAAAATTGAATATGATTCTCCATCCAATCCATCAAATATTAAAAATGACACAAATATACTATTTTACTGTGCAGGTGGGTACAGGTCAGCTCTTGCAGCATATTCTATTCAGCAGCTAGGTTTTAAAAATGTATTTAATATCGGTGGCTTTGGTGAATGGCTAGATAACGGTGGAGAAGTCCGCTCTATTTAATTGTTTTTTAACACCTTTTATTTTTCTTTAAATCCATTAATATTATAAAAAAATTATAACAATTAATAAAAAAAATATCATGAAACCTACCTTTAACACTTTATATATAGCTCTTGCTTTATTTTTTTCTGTTGAGATTGACTCTCAAAACTCGTTTCAAGAGATTACAACCATTGAAGAAATAGTTGTTACCTCTAGAAGAAGAGAAGAGTCAGCCCAAACTGTACCCGTTGCTATTAGCGCTTATACGGAGAATGATCTTGTATCAAAAAATATTTCAACTATTGATGATGTCGATAATATTGCTCCAAATTTCTCATTCTTCCAAAATGGTTCGATTGGAAATGCATCCTCTGTAGGTATAAGAGGAGTTGGTAATTCTTTTAGCTCATCTTTAAGAGAACCATCTGTTGGCATTTATGTTGATGGTGCATATATATCAAGGCAGCAGGGTAATTTATTTGATTTTTGGGATTTAGATAGGCTAGAGGTCATAAAGGGGCCACAGGGTACACTTTTTGGAAGAAATAATACAACAGGCGCAGTACAAGTTATTTATAATAAACCACTTTTTTCTGATGAAGCTAAAATAAAAGTAGGCTTTGGTTCACGCCTGCTTAATGAAAGCGCTCTTATGTTTAACAAAGCCTTGTCTGATAGCTCAGCTATTAGAATTACTCATTCAAATGCACAACAACAAGGTTATATAGATAACTCTGAAAGAGGGGAAAAGTGGGGCGAAAAAGATTTAACTAACACAAGGTTGCAATACAGATATAGTCCAGATGATTCGTTAAATATCAACCTAAGTTACCATAAATACAAGCAGGGTGGATCTAGAAACCTTGGTGCTTGCAGAATATACAATCCATCAGCTCTTCTTTTGCAGTCATATGCCATAGCTGGCTTAGCTCCAATTATTATTGAAAACTGCAATAGCAGTGTTCCAGGAGTTTCTGGAAGAGAATCCACACCTGGGGCTATTAGTGGTAATACAAGTAGGTACACATTCTCTCTAGAAAAACAATTAGGTTTTGCAACCTTAACTTTTATTCATGCTGATACATCTGTAGATTCTGAGCTTGGCTCATGGGGTTTGGGTTTAGAGAGCACGTCAGCACCATTTATTAGCCCTCAAAATTCTTATATGAACTCAAACTACAGTTCAAATGAATTAAGGCTAAATGGGCAAATTTTGGATGATAGATTGGATTGGGTATTTGGTTTATTTGAATTTACTGAAGATGCTAGATCGTATTCTGAAACTGTTTACTTTAAAGATTATATGCCAAGCACATTCTTTCAGACCATTGATTTAACATGTTTACTAGGCCCTGCCGATTTGCAATCAGCTGTTTGTATTAATGGAGAAAATATTACCCCAACAATTTATGTATCTGCCTATGATGTTTTGCTTCAAACCAAAGGTCTTTCCGAGGTAAGCACAACAGATGCTAAGACATCCTCAAGCGCATGGTTTGTTGAGGGAACTTACGCAGTCAATGATAATTTTAATATCACACTTGGTTACAGGGACACATCTGACAAAAAGCTTGCAAGCACTTCATGGATAAACCCTATCTATGATCCTATTACCGGTTCCTTGAATCGACCAATATCTGGACCTGCATCATCAAATATGTCTAACTGTTTGACTCCCCTAACAGGCTCTAATCAATTTGGTCCTGATACTTGTAACGGAAAGAAGAATTTTAGTGATGATACTAAAAGATTTATTGCTGATTATACTTTTGAAAATGGCACTATGGTTTACGGCTCATACTCCGAGGGATTTGTTTCAGGAGGTTTTCAAAATTCTTATGAATTACCAGAGTTAACGCCAGAATATGTTGAGAGTTTTGAGTTTGGCACAAAAGGTACATATATGAATGGCAGGCTTAGAGTAAACGCAAGCTACTTTGAGTTTGATTATCAAAATAAACAAGTTTCAATTGGATATATTTCAGAAACTGGATCTGCAGTTAATACCTCACAAAATGTAGATTCTGTTGACACGCATGGTTATGAAGTTGAACTTACATATCTTCTTAATCCAAATCTTTTAATTTCATATTCCAAGGGCTTTATTGATGGCAGTTATAATAAGTTCATTTCTATAATTGATGGAGCTGATCTTTCTGGAGAACCATATAATGCATTTGGTCCTGAAGAAAACTCAAATATCTCCTTAACACATACTAGAAATATAAATTCATTTGATATTCAAAATACATTATCAATAACTAGTGTTGGTAAAAATGAACTATCTACCACAGACAATATTGCAGAACCTTCCTACAAAGTAATAAACTTTAATACACAAATTGAATTTAATGAAAAGGTTCAATTTGGTATCTATGGTAAGAATATTACTGATGAGTTATATGCCACTACTGGCTACGGCTCTGTAGAGCTTGCTGGCTTCTTCACAAAATATTATGCACCAGGTGCCGAATACGGTGTTAACTTAACTTATTCCTTCTAAAGTTCCCTGTATTCATTTCTAAGCTGCTTTTAAATTGGCGCGCCCGGGAAGATTCGAACTCCCGACCCCTTGGTTCGAAGCCAAGTACTCTATCCAGCTGAGCTAAGAGCGCATTGTGCAATTATAGAGGTAATACTAATAACTTTTTAATGTATTTCTATAAATTTCATATGATATTATTAATGAATATACATAGGGAGATTGTTTATGAATTTTAAATCAAAAAAATTGCTTTATCTTTTGCTTCTTTTGCCAGTTCTATATATAGCTCAGCTACTTATAATCGATATCGATGTAAATAAAAAAAGACCAATTTTAAATATATTTAAATTAATGCAAGACGATAGCGCATTAGAGATAGTAGATTTTTCTGTTGATAAAAAGACCACAAACAGTAATCTTCCCAAACCAAACAAAGATAGAAACCCATATTATGGAGATCTTCATGTTCATACAAAATACTCATTTGATGCCTATGTTTTTGGCATCACAGCCTCACCAGATGATGCATACAGATACGCAAAGGGAGATGGAATACTTCATCCATTAGGTTATGAAATGAAACTAAGAGAGCCCTTAGATTTTTATTCTGTAACAGATCATGGTTTTTACATGGGCATGATCCAAGCTTTTGCTGATACAACAACTGATATATCAAAAAAAGATTTTGCAAAACCTTTCCATGATTTAAACAGAAAAGACAATCTTACAGTTGAATCGGCTGGTGAAAGATCTGACCTTTTTAGCTCTATTATTGGCGCTGTTATTGCTGAACCACATCCTAATTGGCACCCAAGCATGATTAAGGCATGGTTAACTAAGAATACCCAACAAGCCTTAAAATCTTTTGATTATGATATTCATAAATCTGCTTGGGCTGATATTGCAAGATCGGCTAATGAGCATAATGATCCAGGAAAATTTACAACATTTATAGGTTATGAATTTACAACTTCTACAGACATTGAGGGAGGTAATTTACACAGAAATGTGATTTTTAACTCTTCAGAGGCATCTATTAGGCCTTGGACAAGAATTGATTCATTAAACCCTGAAGATTTATGGACTTGGCAGGATGCATTAAGAGAAAAGGGTATTGATACTGTGTCTATTCCTCATAATTCTAATGGTTCAAATGGCCAAATGTTTGAAATGGAGTCATTTTTAGGTCGAGCTATAGATCAAGGTTATTCAGATAAGAGAATGAGAAATGAGCCTTTAGTTGAGGTTACTCAAGTAAAAGGGACCTCTGAAACACACCCCTTACTATCTCCAGACGATGATTGGGCTGACTTTGAAATTATGGATGTGCGAGTTGGCAGCAGGCCGCCAACTTATAGCAGACCTTCTGGTGGCTATGTTAGAGAGGCGTATTTAAACGGTTTAACATTAGAGTTTACTCAACAAGGTAATCCTTATAAATTTGGTTTAATAGGATCAACCGACACCCATACAGGTGCTGGATCATTTGATGAGTTTAACTATTGGTCAAAAGTTGGTTTGCTTGATGGTGATGCAGAAAATAGAGGGTCTGTACCATTAGCCCCAGAGAATCGTGAGAGACTTGAGGAGTACATGGCGGCCTTCAATCAACCTCAAAGTACTATTACCCTAGAACAGGGTGATTATGCAAATACAGGGTTTACACAATGGGGGGCTTCCGGCCTTGCTGTTGTTTGGGCTGAAGAAAATACCAGGGATTCAATCTTTAAAGCATTTAAAAGAAAAGAAACTTTTGCTACAACGGGAAGTAGGATTGCCGTTCGTTTCTTTGGTGGTTTTAATCTTTCCTCAATTGATCTAAATTCTGATAATTTAGTTAGCGAGTCATATGAAAAAGGCGTAACTATGGGCGGTGACCTTATAAGTGATGGCGATAAAACTCCAGAATTTATTGTGTGGGCTCAAAAAGATAAAAATGGGGCATCTTTGCAAAGGGTTCAAATTATTAAAGGGTGGATGGATACAACAAGCGGTCGTCCAAGTGAGAAAGTTTATGATATTGCTTGTTCAGACGATTTGGATGTTGACCCTGTCACTCATAGGTGCCCAGATAATGGAGCTAGGGTGAATATAACTGATTGCTCTATATCGCAAAATGTTGGATCCTCAGAGTTAAAAACTTTATGGAGAGATCCAGAGTTCAAGTCATCAGATAAATCTTTTTATTATGTTCGGGTTCTTGAAAACCCAACATGTAGGTGGAGCACATGGGATGCTATAAAGCGAGGTTTTAAACCAAGAGAGGATTTACACGATACAATCCAAGAAAGAGCTTGGTCATCTCCTATATGGTATATACCAGATCCCTCTGATGTAGTTGTGGTACCACTTGGCGGAACTGTTCCGATAAGAAACAGCAACTAACACAACTTTTTAAATTGAAAAATAAATTATTTATTTTTTTTATAATTGGTATTTGTATATACCTTATTGATATTGGGTTAAATTCCAATGAAGATAAAAATATTTATATATCAGATCAAGAGATTTTAAGCTTAGTAAATGCATGGAAATCTCAGGTTGGTAGAGAACCTACAGATGATGAAATTTCTAGAATTATAAATAATCTTGTACAAGAAGAAATTCTTTATAGAGAGGCGTTGAGTTTAGGTCTCGAGCAGGAAGATAAAATTATTAAGAGGAGACTGGCCCAAAAAATTACATTCCTAAAGCAGGAATCAATTTTAAAAGATTTTTCACAAAAAGAAATTACTGATTTTTATAACGCAAATAGAGATAAATATTATGTTCCAGGCTTATATACTTTTACTCATAAGTTTTTCTCATCAAGCAGCAATTCAAAAGAAAGAGCTCAAAATCATTTAAATAATTCTAATCGTTTATATGAAAACTCAGATCCTTTTTTTCTCGGCAAAAACTTTGCAGAAACTAGCTCATTAGAAATAAATAGCAACTTTGGAAGTAACTTTAGTTTATATTTTGAAAATTCACCTATTAATCAATGGATAGGTCCATACAAATCTTCTTTTGGACATCATAATTTATTCATTACTGAATACACCCCTGGTTTTCATCCAAATCTTGATGATATTTATGATCAAGTGATGGTTGATTTAAATCAGCTTAAAAGAGACAGCGCGATATCAGACTTTATAAAAGAGGTGGGTTCTGATTACTCTGTGATAATAAATCCAGACCTTAAAATTTAATGAATAAATTTTTTTTATTGCTTGTTGGAATACTTGCTCTAGAAACATACTCTCACGAATTCAATCCTGCCCATCTTATTATTGATCAGTCTTTGCAAAATGCTAATGTCTATGATGCTTCATGGATGTACCCGCTAAAAAATATAGGCAAAAGAGCAGAAGTTATTTTTCCACCTAGTTGCAACATAACATCAAAAGATCCATATATTAAGAACAAATACTTGATCGAAGAATTATCGATTAATTGCTCAAAACCTTTAAATGGGTCAGCTATAAAAATAGAAAATCTTAGCGTGCTTACCGATGCGTTAATTACTATTAACTTTAAAGATAATACATTTGAAGGAATTGTTAATGTGCAAGCTCCAACCATTGATATACCTCAAAACAAAAAATACTATCCAACAGCTTACTTTTATTTAGGTTTCGATCATTTGCTTGATGGTTTGGATCATATTTTATTTATATTTGGTTTGCTTTTTTGTATAAGTGGTTTTTTGAATATAATAAAAACCATAACTGCATTTACAATTGCACATAGTTTAACTCTTGGTATGTCAGTTCTAGGACTGCTCTCATTACCTCAAGGAACTGTTGAGACATTAATAGCCTTAACGATTGTATATTTGGCAACTGAAATTTCTAATAAACATAACTATACTAAGACACCATGGTTTATGGCTTTTGGATTTGGACTTCTGCATGGGCTTGGCTTTGCTGGTGCACTCAATGATATAGGTGTTTCAAGCAATCAATTATTTTTATCACTTCTATTTTTTAATGTTGGCATAGAAATAGGGCAAATTGCTCTTATCCCTATACCCCTATCTATAATATATCTATCAATACGTTTTAATTTACTCAATCAGGCAAAAATAGTTATGAGTCTTGCAGTTGGTGGTTTGGGTTTTTATTGGTTTATAGATCGGGTAATTGGTATCATTCTTTAAATAACTTTTAGGTTTTAAAAATAATGCAAAATTTTTTAAATAAGAATGTTCTTCTTTGCGTTACTGGGGGTATTGCTGCCTATAAATCTGCTGAGATTATTCGACTATTTAAAAAAGAGGCTGCAGATGTTCGTGTTGTGATGACAGACTCTGCAAAAGAGTTTATAACTCCTTTAACTTTACAGGCAATATCAGGAAATGAAATTCATGACTCACTTTTAGATATAAAAGCAGAATCTGCTATGGGCCACATAGAGCTTGCCAAGTGGGCTGACATCATATTGATTGCTCCATGTACAGCAGAGTCAATGTCGAAGATTGCACACGGAAGAGCAGACGATCTTATGGGTGCCTTAATTTTAGCATCGAATGCAGAAACTTATATAGCACCAGCAATGAATATGAATATGTGGCTTGACAAGACTACACAAGAAAACTACAAAGCCCTTTCATCAAGAGGGCTATCCTTTATTGGTCCAGCCAACGGTGAGCAAGCCTGTGGTGATATTGGACCTGGGAGAATGGAAGAGCCTTTTAGAATAATAGAGTTAATTCATAGTTCTTTAAATAAGGGTCCATTATCAGGCAAAACTATTACCATTACAGCAGGACCAACAAGAGAGCAAATCGATCCAGTAAGATTTTTATCAAATAACAGTTCAGGAAAAATGGGTTACGCATTGGGGCTGGCAGCTATTGAGGCAGGCGCCTCGGTTAATTTAATAAGTGGCCCAGTAGCGATTTCAGCTCATAAGGATATAAATTTATACAAAGTTAATTCGGCAGATGAGATGTTAGAGAGATGCATAAAAAGTATGAAAACCTCAGATATTTTTATTAGTTGCGCAGCTGTTTCTGATTATAAGCCTGCTGTAGTTTCAGAAACAAAAATTAAAAAAGATGAGTCTGATCATCTCAAAATACATTTAGAAAAAAATAAAGACATATTAGGAGTCATTTCATCCAAATACCCATCTGCATTTCATATAGGATTCGCAGCAGAAACTAACGATGTTGATATAAATGCAAAAGCAAAATTATTATCAAAAAAAATTGATATGATAATTTCTAATGATGTCTCAAATAAATTAATTGGGTTTGATGTGGATGAAAATGAAGTTAATGTAATTACAAAAACAGACTCAATTTTTTTAAAAAAAGATAAAAAAATTAGAATAGCTCGTGAAATTCTTAATATAGTTTCAACAAAAATCAATAAAATATAATGTCAGTTCATTCAGATAGAAAGCAAATAACTCTTGCGACTTTAAACAAGATGAAATTAAATGGTGAAAAATTTACTTGCCTCACATCTTATGAGTCTACTATGACTTCTAAAATATGTGATGCAGGTGTTGATGTTGTTCTTGTTGGCGATAGTTTAGGGATGGTTATTCAGGGCCATGACAGCACTTTGCCCGTAACAATGGAGCAGTTAATTTACCATTTAGAGTGCGTGGTTCGTGGAAATAATGGTGCTCATATAATGGCTGATATGCCTTTCATGAGTTATGCCACTGATGATATGGGATTTGAGAACGCTACAAGGCTAATGCAAGCGGGTGCTAATTCAATAAAAATAGAAGGTGGTGAGTGGATTTCAAAAATGGCATCTATGCTAGCTGACAGAGGAATACCGGTCTGTGCTCATATGGGGCTTACACCCCAAGCTTTTAATAGAATTGGTGGTAATTTTGTTCAAGGCAGAGATCCAGAAAAGCGCGAAATAATTATTTCAGAAGCTATTTCTCTAGAAAAAGCAGGAGCGGCGATGCTTCTTTTAGAGTGTGTGCCAGATTCATTAACTAAAGAGATTATGGCGGAATTACAAATTCCTGTTATAGGTATTGGTGCAGGAGCATCTACTGATGGTCAGATTATGGTTGTCCACGACGTTCTTGGTATTTCATGTTTAGATAAGTTACCAAAATTTGTTAAAAACTACATGAATGAATCAAATTCAATTCAAGAAGCTTTAAGCAACTATGTCCATGAAGTTAAAGCTAAGACCTTTCCCTCTTCAGAGCATACTTTTTATTAAATTGAAGATTGCTAAAAACATAAAAGATTTTAATGATATAAGGTCAGCCTTTGATCAAATTACTTTCATTCCTACTATGGGAAACCTTCATAATGGTCATTTATCTCTATTTGAGCGCGCTTCCGAGCTAAACAATCCAATTTTTTCATCTATCTTTATAAACCCTTTACAATTCAATAATAAAAATGATTTTGCAAATTATCCAAAAACTTTAAAGAATGATATAAGCCTGCTTGAATCTCAAAATTGTGAGTGTTTATTTCTACCCGATGAATCAATACTTGATAATATAGAGCAAATAAAAGCTCCTGATAAAGCAAATTTTCTTTGTGGCGCCAATAGGCCTGGGCACTTTGATGGTGTTTTAACTATTGTAAATAAACTCTTTGACATAATGAGGCCTTCGGATGCTGTATTTGGTCTTAAGGACTACCAACAGTATCTGTTAATAAAGGACTATGTTAATTCTCGCAATCTGCCCATAAATGTAGTGGGTTCAAAGACCATTAGAGATAAAAATGGGCTAGCAATGTCTTCAAGGAATAATTTACTTACAATCAATGAGCTAATTAAAGCATCTGAAATCTATAAATCACTTCTATTTGTAAAAAATAATACTAAGAATCTTTCTAAGCATTTTTTGGATGAAGTATCTAGAGACTTGAATAAAAAGGGCTTTAAAGTAGATTACCTTACAGTAATAAATTCAATTACATTGCAGGAATGCTTAAATCAAAGAATGGAAGAAGGGCGATTAATAGTCGCTATTGCTGCAAAAATAGGTTCTGTAAGGCTAATTGACAATATTTTTATTTAATATCAAAACCTTTAATAATTATCCTCAATTATTTATACTTCGGTGCATATGAATAGAACATTACTTAAATCAAAATTACATCGCATTAATGTAACCCAAGTTGAGCTAGATTATGAAGGCTCATGTGCTGTTGATAAGGACTTTTTAGATGCTGCCAACATGCAGGAATATGAAAAAGTTGATGTTTATAATGTTACCAATGGAGAACGTTTTTCTACCTACCTTATTCTAGCAGAACCAGGGTCAAAAACTCTTTCAGTTAATGGTGCTGCAGCACATAAAGTGTCAGTTGGTGATGTTGTCATAATTTGTACTTATGGAAGCTTCGATGAAGCAGAATCGAATACACATAAACCTACACTCATATATTTTGATAGTAGCAATGTTGTTACTGGTATAAAGAACTCTATACCGGAACAAAAACTTCACTCTATTTAGATATTTAAAATTTATTAAGATTGACCTTCAAGGCTCTCTTGTATACCCTTCAATCATAATTTAACAAAGGATTTAATGAATTTTAATGATCTGAATCTATCAGACTCAATTACAAGATCTCTTAAAGATCAAGGGTATGAAAAACCAACTCCAATTCAGGAAGAAGTGATACCCGCAATTCTGAATAAGAGCGATGTTATGGCAGCTGCTCAAACCGGAACTGGTAAAACAGCGGCATTTGTACTGCCAATATTAAGCTTATTATCAAATCCTAAAAATAACTATAAAGGACATCAGTTAAGGGCCTTAATACTAACTCCCACAAGAGAGCTAGCTGCACAAGTCAGAGAGAGTGTAAATACCTACAGTAAATACTTAAGTATCCGGTCTACGGCTGTTTATGGGGGAGCCAGAATACATAATCAACGCCTTAAATTAAGAAAGGGCGTAGATGTTCTTGTTGCGACACCGGGTAGATTATTAGACTTATACAATCAAAAGGCAGTAAATTTTAAAAACATAGAATTATTTGTATTAGACGAAGCTGATCAAATGTTGGACATGGGCTTTATTCACGATATAAAAAAAATTGCCAATCTTTTACCTGATAGGCGCCAGAATCTTATGTTTACAGCTACTTTCTCTAACCCTTTTAGAAAGCTTGCAAAAGAAATGGCAGATAAGGCTATAGAAATTTCTGTAACTTCTGATGGAGAAACTGGTGAGAATATAGAGCATTACTGTCATCCGGTAGATAAATCTAGAAAAGCTGAGCTGCTTATTGAGCTTATTGAGACGCAAGACTGGGATCAGGCACTTGTTTTTACAAGAACAAAACACGGTGCTGATAGGCTTCAAAAGCAACTAGAGAAAGTAGAAATTTCTGCTAAAGCTATTCATGGCAACAAGACTCAAAACAATAGAATGAAAGCCTTAGATGCTTTTAAAAATAATAGGGTAAAAATTTTAGTAGCTACCGATGTTGCAGCTAGAGGTATTGATATTAAAAAAATGTCCCAAGTTATTAATTTTGACGTACCTACAGTTGCCAAGGATTATATTCATAGAATTGGAAGGACAGGCCGAGGCGGAGATAAGGGTAAGGCTATAACTTTAGTTAGCGCAGATGAGTTTAGATTGTTGGGTGATATTGAAAAGCTTCTGAATCAAAAGCTTGAACGGGTTGAAATAGATGGTTTTGAACCGGAGCATGTTGTTCCTGCAAAAGAAAAACAAAAACCTAATAATAAGAAGTCTCATAATCGTGGTGGTTTTAAGAACAGAAGAAGGTCGCGAAAAGGATAGCATTAAACAAATTAGACATGGTCGAGATATCTAAATATGATGTTGTTATTCTTGGCGGTGGTGCAGGAGGTCTTTTCTGCGCATTTGAGACTGCAAAAAACGGTAATAAAGTTCTTGTTTTAGAAAAGGCTAATAAAGTTGGTAAAAAAATACTTATGTCTGGAGGCGGGCGCTGTAACTTCACCAATCTTGAAGTTAACCCAGACAATTTCATATCTAAAAATAAACATTTCTCAAAATCAGCGCTATCTGGATATAAACCTCAAGATTTTATAGACCTTGTTGAGAGTCATGGTATTGAATATGAGGAAAGAAAGCATGGTCAGCTTTTTTGCATAAATTCTGCAAAAGATATAGTAAAAATGCTTCTTGATGAATGTAATAAAGTGGGCGTAACTATTATTACAAATGCCTCACCTTCAAATATAAACTTTAGCAATGAAGATAATGTGTATAGTTTGAATGCTGAAGTTAAAACTAAGTCCAATAATTACACCATGAAAATATCTTCTAAGGCTTTGGTTGTTGCTACAGGAGCCTTATCAGTGCCTACACTTGGTGGAAGTGGGTATGGTTATGAACTGGCCAAGCAATTTAACTTAGATGTTATAGACCTTCACGCAGGCTTGGTTCCATTTATGTTTAGCGACCATTTAAAAAATATTTGCGAAAAACTCTCCGGGGTTTCACAGGAAATTTCAGTTAGCTGTAATAATAAAACATTTACAGAAGATATGCTTTTTACTCACAGGGGTCTTAGCGGGCCAGCAATATTACAAATTTCTAATTACTGGTCTTTAGGTGATGAGATTTCAATCAATCTTTTCCCAAAAATTGATGTTGAAGCTTTTATAAAAGATTCTAAAAAAAATACTCCAAAACAGAAACTTAGAACAATTATCTCATCAAAATTACCAAATGCTATTGTCGATGAGCTAGAGCATATTTTTTGGCCTGATATTGCTGATCTAAGATTGGGTGAGTGGTCTAACAATCAAATAGAGGCACTTTCTAAAAACTTACATGCTTGGAATATTAAACCATCCTCTACTGAAGGATATAGGACGGCCGAAGTAACTTTATGTGGAATAGACACAAAATATATCAGCTCAAAAACTATGGAGGTTATTGGGCAGAAAGATCTATATTTTATTGGTGAAGTTTTAGACGTAACAGGTCACCTAGGTGGCTACAATTTTCAATGGGCTTGGTCCTCTGCATATGCAGCAGCCCAAGGTTTATTAACCAAAGACTTATGAAGATAATTTTAGATATACTTAATTTTTTAAAAAAAAGATAATGCTCTCATTTAACAACTTAGAACTGGTGCTTGGTGGAAATACACTATTTAATGATGTCTCATTAACTATTCATCACCACCAAAAAGTAGGTTTAGTTGGAGCAAATGGTACAGGTAAAACCAGTCTATTTAAGGTCATTAAAAAAGAAATAGAAGTTGATCAGTCCACTGTAAGTTATCCTGCAGATCTTCGCATTTCCTATCTTGCTCAAGAAATTAAAGGAACAGAAGAGTTAGCAATTGATTATGTGCTTTCAGGAGACTTCCATTTAGTAAATATTCAAAATCAAATCAACGAAGCTGAGAAAAATGGTGATTACGAAAAACTAGGGGAGCTTTATGATGTTTTTAGTTCTCTCGATGGTTATTCTGCAAAGTCTAGAGCAGAACAATTGTTAGTAGGCTTAGGCTTTAAATCAAATGAATTCAATAAACCTCTGAAGGCTTTTTCTGGTGGCTGGCGTGTACGTCTTAATTTAGCTAAAACCTTAATGCAACCATCTGACCTTATGTTACTTGATGAGCCAACAAACCATTTGGATTTAGATGCTATTCTTTGGCTTTCTAACTGGATTAAGCATTTTCAAGGTGCATTAATTTTAATCTCACATGATAGGGATTTCTTAGATGATTGTGTAACTTTTGTAGCCCATTTGCACAGACAGTCGATTGAAATTTATAAAGGAAATTATTCACAATTTGAGTCTTTGAGAGCTCTGAAAATGGCTGAAATTCAAAGTAATTATATAAAGCAACAAAAAGAAGTAGCACATATGCAAAGCTTTATTAATAGATTTAAAGCTAAAGCAACAAAGGCAAGGCAAGCACAAAGTAGAATAAAATCTCTTGAAAAAATGGAGTTAATAGCCCCAGCTCACATAGATTCCCCTTTTAATTTTAAAATATCTGAAACAGACAAAATTTCGAACCCTTTGGTCGCAATTAGGAAGGCTAAGATGGGCTATTTAGATCCAATACTAACTAGTGTTGATTTTACAATATGTCCAGGTGATAGAGTTGGTTTGCTTGGCCCAAATGGAGCAGGTAAATCAACATTGATTAAATCCATTGTTGGAGATTTGAAACTCCTTGATGGTGACAGGGAAACAGGCGCTAATTTTAAGGTCGGCTATTTCTCTCAACACCAAGTTGATGATCTGGATTTAACTATTTCTGCATTTACTCATATACAAAGACTTGATGAAACAAAATCAGAAAAACAAATTAGAACTTATCTTGGCGGCTTCAATTTTAAAGGAGATAAGGTAAAGGATTCCATTAGACTTTTCTCAGGAGGTGAGAAGGCTAGATTGGCTTTTGCAATAATCTCTTACCAGAAACCAAATATACTGCTAATGGATGAGCCTACCAACCATCTTGATATGGAAATGAGGCACGCACTTACGGTTGCAATTCAAAGTTTCAAAGGGGCAATTGTTCTTATCTCTCATGACAGGCATTTGTTAAATAGTTCTGTTGACAGTTTTTATCTTGTTGACAAGGGGAAGTTAGAGGTTTTTGATGGTGACTTGGAAGATTATAAGAACCTTATTCTTGATATTAAAAATTCTGATAACAAGAGTATAACTAAGAAGAAAAAAAATAAACCAATCGATCATGAAGATAGTATTAGGCAAAGCAAGAATTTGAAATCAGAAATATCAAAACTAGAAAAACGCCTACAAAGGCTTAATAGAAAGCTCAATGATGCCAACGAAGAGCTAGCTAACCCAGATCTTTATTCAGATAACCCAAGTGATAACCTTCAGGACTTAATTAGAAATCAGCTAGAACTATCAAATGAAGTTGAGAAAGTTGAAAAGGAATGGGTTGAGAATGTTACAAAGCTTGAAAAGTTAACTGGCTAGAAAAAATCACTAAATAATTTGGGTTATTAGTGAGTGGCGCGCCCGGAGAGATTCGAACTCCCGACCCCTTGGTTCGTAGCCAAGTCCTCTATCCAGCTGAGCTACGGGCGCATGTAGCAAAAACATCCAAAAAAGCCTATAATATCAACACTTTTAATGTTTATTGCTGTTTAGCAATGTTTTTAAAAGTTTGCTTTTGTATACAAGTATTTAGTACATTTGTGTATACAAAGTTGTACACAATTCAAAACAGGACAAAATATGAGTGGTATCAAATTAACAGCCCAAAAGATTGAAAAGCTTCCCTTCAGTTCTAAACGCACATTGTATATCGATAAACATCCAACGACAAAGTTTCAAAATTGTGACTTTGTTTTAATAGTTGGAGCTAGGTCAAAGATGGCTTACTTGAGACATAGACCGATAATAAATGGTTCGCGAAAGACATCAATGATTAAGTTAGGTAATGCATCTGTTATAGGTTTATCTGAACTTAGAGAAATTTATACAGAGGAAGTTACAAAGATAATTAGGAATGAATCAAACTACCTAATTGAAAAAGACCAACGAGATATAACCCTTAAAGACTTAGTTGATTTCTACATTCTGAGAAAGAATCCTAGTGACTATGAACAGAAACAAATGAATAGTCTCATTAATCAAAAACTAGATAGAATTTTAGTTGGTCAGCTTAAGTGTAAAGATTTAGATACTTTTGCAGTTAAAGATGTCTTACAAAAAGATGTTGATAAAGGCTCAATGTATGTAGCCAATCAGAAGAGAGAGTTTATACAAAGAGTATGGAACTATAGCTCAAGGGAGAATAGAGAAGCTAGAGTTATAAGTACTATGTCTAATCCTGCTTCTTTCTCAATGGTGGACTGGGTAGGTTGGAAAAAAGAACCTAGTGAAAAGAAGTTAGATGTTAGTGACTATCCTAAATTCTTTGAAGCTCTAGAGAGTCTACCAAGAACAGATTTTCAAGACTTTCTCAAAATGGCTCTATTCACTGGTCAGCATCCATACTCAGAGATAGCAAAGATGCGATGGGAACAGATACAAGAAATAGAAGGGCAAACGTGGTGGATAATGGAGAAGGGCTTCCATAAGGTAGATAAACCGCACCAGTTCCCTTTGCATAATATGGCTTTAGATATTATTAATAAGTACAAAGGTAATGATGATGTCTTCGTCTTTAAGAACATCCATGACAAGAGTGATTTCTACACAAAGGATAACCTAAAGAACGCAATGAGAAGGCTCAAGAAGACTCATAACATTGATTGGGATATGCGATGCCTTAGAGCTTCGTTTGTTACATCTATAACGAATCTAGACCACACTTATAGAGCAGGAATACTATGCAACCAAGCAGGTCAGAACATCACTGAGAAAAACTATGTGAGAGGTAACATTACATATTTCGACTTTAAAATTGAGATGATTAATGCTTATATGGAACTTATACAGGACAAGTTAAATGAAAAATGAAAACGAAAGATTAAAACTTCCACCAGTCCCTTTATTTAAGGTCGAAGAGATAGAGCTGTTTGAGTATATAGATGTTGTCTATAAATACTGCTTTGAGGTTCACCAAGAAACAAAAGATTTTGGGTTTAGCATTACTGATTCAGGTAAGTTTTTCATGTTTTTATGTCGCAACTCATCAGAACCACAATATAGGTTAATGAGAACAATAAAAATGAAATCAATATTTTATGAAGAAAAAGGGGATAGTTTATGGATTGCAGAAGACGTAGCTGAATTCTTTTCAATGATAGAGGATTTAAAAACGCATGTTAAAAGCTTAAATCAGCTTACTTATAAAAATATTAATATAAGAGCTATAGCTGAGTCTTATTATTTTGATGGTCTAGAGGGAAAGGATATTGTAAAAACTTTAATTAAGTTAAAGATATTAGAAGAATATAACGAGCAAAACAGCCCTATAGACCACCTTAGAACTATAAATAGATGGATTAAAGACTTTAAGAAATATGATGTCATTAGAGAATCTAACAAGTATTAATTAAAGGAACTTGGTTAATGGAGAAATTGCAATCAATATGGGAGTATATAAATAGTTTCCCAGACTGGCAGGGTGTTCCATTCATACCTTGGGCAATATTTATTTCAGTTACATACCTAATATTGCATATCCGCAACCCAGATTAATAAAGATAAAAGTTTGTCACTTGATTCTAAATACAGTGAGTAGGGTGAAGCTATCTCTACAAAAGACAAACGGTGCTGCAACCTGCGTATGTGTTTGGTGAGCCAGTACCTTTGTTGTAATATATGTGTATGAAAATAAATCTTCGTTTTGTTATTATCTTTATTCTTGGTCTCTTTTTTGCTTACTTAGTAAACAACTGATGAAAAAACTATTATTTATATTTTTGTTGTCACCTCTAACATTTTCAGAAAATCAAATGATTCCTTTAGATGACTATGTGAATAATAATGATATTAATGAATCTGAATTTCTTTATATATCTTATAGATGCATAGGGCTTTATGGGATGATGTATTCATTAATGGAATCAGCACCACAAGATGGTGCGGGTGATGTTGCAAAGAGCCTAGGTGATGCACAAATTCAGTCAATAGCCATTGCAGAGGGTTTATATAATATGCTCACGCCTGAGAAGGATAGAGACTTTGAAGATAATCTTAGAAGGTCTGTATTACCAATGGCTGATAACTATCAAAAAGAAGCTAATAAGAGTTGGACTAATAGCGGTAGCTACTTTAATGATTACATTCAAAGTGATGCCAATATATGCAGAATGATGATAGAAAACTTTAACAAGGGAATGGGAAAAAAGTGAAAGAATATCAAACACTAATAGGACTTCTTGCTATAGCTTTAGCAATCTATCTTGGTCTAACTCAGCATACTGGTAATATTGTTAATGTTAGTGCAAAAACTGAACTAGATAGCTGTATGGAAATTTCAGAAGAGTTTTTGGGTGATAGAAGAAAGGCACTTGAATATTGTTGGTTGTCTGTAGGTAAATAGGTTCTTTCCCAACATTGTCTATGGGTAATTCGATAGCTCGTTATTCTCTTAGAGTTGGCTACATTTTATTAGGGTAATTGTAGACCGCAAATCAGTACATTACACCGTATCTAAAGCATTCTTAATGCAACAATAAACGCCAATCAACTTGATTCTTGGGCTCTTCAGCTAGGAATATAAAACAATCGCAACCTTCGTTAGTTTATTGTTGTAGTAAGAACCTATGTTGTAATATATGACCATGGAAGAGATTGTATTTAAGCTGTTTTACTGGGCGATTGCATTATTTATTATTTTTATGCTGTTAGTAAAATTTGTAGATATTGAAAACAAACTATTTGAAATAGCCACATCATTAGTATTAGTAGCTTCAATAATATTATTTGGCTTTGCAATTACATGGTGGTCAATGGATTCTAGCCCATCAAACCTTCGTGATGGTGAAGGGTGTTCAAGACATCAATTTGATACAAGATGTTAATGGTTCTGAACCTTCTCTAATACTTCCTTACGTCTATCAGCTAAAGATTTTAAGAACTCTATAGTTACTGAAATATTAACCCTAAATATAAAATAATTTAATGGAAGCATTTATAATCGTAATGGTAGTTTTTACTATAAATTTACCTCTCTTTTTAGTATAATTAATAGTGTAAATCAAGAAATAAATTCCTTATTTCAAAATCAAATACATGCATCAATATATCCAATTAAGGGTGTGTTATTTATGGAGAAAAATATGAATATTTTTAGAAATGACGGTGTTGAATTTACTTCAATTAATGCAAATTTTACTGAAGATGGGACTCTTAAAATAAGCGGTCTAGATATGGGACCTTTTGTTGAGAAGTATTGGGGAGATGATGATTATGAGTATTGGTTATTCATACCTAAAGACAGTGTGGAGCCATTCATCCTAAACCTAATGAAGATTAGTTTTAATAATGAAAAAAGTATTACTTTTGGAGATTGCAAAGAAATCTTAGAAGACAATGCAATTGAGCATATTTTTGATTTTTGTATCTAATATGGAAATTAGAAACGATAACGATAAAAGACTTTGGTTCAGGATTAAGCCTATTGATAAGAAGATAGATAGTCTTGGCAAAATCGGTTCTATAGATTTTGATTGGTTGAAGTGGGAAGAACTTTCAGATGAGAGCGCAAGACTGTATTCACAGCTATCTGTTCACAGAGATATTGTTGATAATCTAATAGGGAAGTAGGGATAGATATAAGTATTTTTTATACATTTTTTTCATAGAATCTCTAGTCATGATAAAGGGGTGAATGGCATAATTGTAAGATGAAGAAATATGTGGAAACTTTTAGATGCGTATTGGTGGGCTAACTTTATTATCTCTAATTCTATCTACAACAGTTCTTGCACAAGATTATTCTGTTGATTGCGAAGCAGGAAGATGGGAAGGAAACAGTCTTGCAACTACTGATAATTCTTCAGAGATTGAAAGAACTTCAAATGGCACAACTTTACCAAATCTAAACTTTAAATTTTCATTACCTGCGAAGTTTGGTGATTCTGTTTCTATTACTGAAAATGATACAACCACACCTGCAGTTATTACTTATTTTTATGACCATACAAAATGGTTAGCAGATGAAAGTTATGTAGTTATCCTTTCACAACCACAACAGATTTCAGAGAGATGGGTTATACAAATTGATAGCGGTTGGACTCATTTCACTTACTCGTCAAACAATGGTGGTTTTGGTGAGGATGAGCTCTCTACTCAATCATTTGCAAAGAAATGTAATTTGAATACCCTATGAAAAAACTACTTCTTGTTTTCTTAATATCATCATCTCTCTATGCAGAAAATATAATCGATAATCAGGATGCATTTATAGTTAATAAAACCTGCACTTCCTCTAGTGGACTATCTATCTATGATATTTCTTTTAATACCGAAATTAACTCATATGGTGAAATAAGATATAGATTTGCTGGGCAAGATGTCTTTTACACTGCATTTGTGACAAGAAAAGAAGGGAATCTGTTGATGGGTAAAGCAGAATTTTTAGAAAGTAGAACAGGTGACACAAGAGGAAGGCCTTGGGTTTTTACTTACGATATAGCAAAACAAATACTAAGAGATAACGAAAATATAGAGGCAAAATGCAGATAAATAAAATACTCCTATCAATAATTTTTATAAGTTCACTGGCAATAAATGCAGAAACCATAGCATCTTGTGAGGGATTACAAGGGCAGTCCTATTATCCCAATATAGGAATGTTTACCGACAAAAATACTTCAGGTTGGCAAGATGATGGCATCAGCAATGGAAAGACTTCTGTTATAAGAAATGGAAATAGTTTTGATATTCTTTTTATTGATGCTCTTGGAGATATCAATTCTTCAAAAGACCAAGGTGCAGAAATTAGACTAGTGATGATTGACCAAAATTCTTTTTCAATAACCACTGCGTTTCTAAATGCAAGTGTTGAAGTCTATTCTTTTTGGAAGAACAAGGAAGGCAACTTTAAATATAGTCTTGCACAGGTTAAAGGTGGTTCAAGTCTGATTCCTAAAAATAGTTTACTGATAGGCAACTGTTCATCAATTAAGTTTAGTTGGATTGAGGAAATGTTCGGTCAATAGCAATGAAAAAACTCCTAGTTCTATTACTTTTATTCGGGATTGTTGGTTGTGCCACTAATACTCCTTTAATACTAGAGTCTAGGATTTCTGGCGAAAGTTATAATAGTTGGGATTACTATACTTATGACGATGATTTTGATGGAAAGTACAGAGTTAGTAAGGTTACATCAAACTCAGGAGGCTTAATAAGTATTTTCACCCCTGCCAGGGTAAACAATAGTAGTTTTCAATATAAAAATGGCGACTCTTATATTTGTTCTGTAAGTGGGGGGTTATATACCCAAATGATATTTACAAAAAATGATGGAAGCTCTTATAAACATGAAGTATATCTATCTCTTTCCTCTAATAATTCTATTTTATATGCTGATAGTTTAGGTGGTAATAGAAATCAACTAATACCTCTTTTAAATTTTTACGATAATCTAAAAATAAGAACAACCGATAATTGTGGAACTAAAATAGACCATATCTTTAATATCTCTGGAACAACTCACTTAAAATCTTATGACTTATAAAATTAAACTTAATGTAAGCTTTTTAAGCTTATTTATAATATTAATTTCTTCTTGCTCAGAACCAGTAACTCCCCCAGAAGAAATCGCTCAACAATACTATCTTAATTTGATTAAAGGAAATGCCAATGAGGCTTATTTATTTATATCACCCGAGGATAAAGAAGATTCAACAATAGATGACTTCAAATCATCGGTAGTTTTTAATGTAGGTGGTGAAGATAATGTTTCTCTCAATGATTTTTTAGGTGAAGATAAATTAGGTTTAGGTAAGCTACTTCTTAATTTAAGCACAGTTGATGTGGTAAATATAACGACTGTAAACAATACTTCAGTTATTGAACTTTCTCCTGAAGTTGTTGACTATGAATTAGTATTTGCCCAAATTTTTGAAAAGATTTTTTCTGGCTATCTGAATATGGACGAAATTAATAATTCAACTGATTCTGATATGGAAGATAATGCATTAAGTATGTTCAATGAGCTTAACCAATCCGAATTTCCTAGAAAAAAACTAAAAAATATAAAAGTTAATCTACAAAAGGAAGACTTTGGTTGGGCAGTCTCCATGGATTTAAAAAAACTAATAAACGAAAGGGATTTAAGAATTTTGGAAAAAGAATTGGAAGAAGAAAATGAAAAGAAGAGATTAGAATTAGAGGCTGAAGAGCTAGAAAAAGAATTAAAAAAAGAAGAGGAGAGATTGAAACTTGAGCTTGAAGAGCTTGAAAAAGAATTAGAAGAAAAAAGAATTGCTGAAGAAATTGCATTAAGAGATTTGACTATAACTGTTACTGTAAATAGAGATGACTTTACAGACAAGGTAACAAGTATTTCAATGATTTTTCAACCTAGTGAAGATGAAAGTACTTATAGACCCCAGTCTTTAGCGGTGGTTAAATATATTGACTCTTCCGATACAATTCTTTTATTGAATCAGGATTACTCAATAGATAAAACTGTTTCAGTAAAATTTCGCTTTGATGAAAATAGAGCGTTTAGCTCAAGGTTTACTCGCACAGATGATGTTATTTTTAATTCTGATAAAAGATTTTTTTATGAATTTTTAAGAAAATTAGAAAATACAAACCAATTACTTATTGGCGTTGATGGAGAGGGAAGTTTTAAAACTACGAATTATTTTAATCTAGAAAAGAAATATAAAGAGTTTTTATGCTTAATTGATAAATATGATTCTGAAGGTGTTGATGAGACCCAGTTAAAATTATTTCCTACAAAGTACTACGAATATAATAATGCTGACTGTGCTATCTGAAAAACCCATCACAATAGTAACAACACTTTACCCCCTTATATAGGGGGGTAAGTGTGTGTTGTCTATGTAGTGATTTGGGCAACATTTGAAAAATCTTAATTGTTGTCTTGTTGTTCTGAATCTAAAAAACCTTGTTTTAATAGGCTTTTCCACTTCCTTGCAAAGACAACATTAAAAGACTTCTTGTTGTTGTACTGTTGTCCATGTGTCTTGTAGGTGTTGTCTCTGATGTTGTCTTTATCTAAACCATCTTTATGAAGGTCAATAATGTTTGATTCAAGTTCTGTAATTGAAGAGCCTATATCTACATATATCATCTCTTCTTTATCAACTACTGTTTCTCTCATCTTGAATGGTATTGAAGTTCCCTGTGCCTTTGATTTCATTTTTTCTCTGTAGAGTTCCATTTGCCCATTTTGCCTTTTTCTAATTTTTAAAACAGTTGGGAAATCATTTTTTTGTAGAGATGAACCCATAATGCCTTTAGATTTATCTTTACCAGCATGAGCAATAACTAAGATAGATACTGGATATGGTTCAGAATGAATTATCTTCTTTAGGTTCTTAATTACATTTCTGATTGCACCATCATCATTAATACTGCTTGAACCGATAGCTTGGGAGAGGGTGTCTATAATAATTAAACCGCTATTCGGAGTTTCTTCATACGAAAGGTTTTCAACTCTTTCAGTTTCACTCTCTTCATCAATTTCTTTAGTAATGTCGAACCATTCATCCCAAGGCTTTACTACTTCATGAATTTCAGTTTGATAGTTATCCTCATAGCCACCTCCAGTTCGAACCTTTTTTAATCCCCATCCATCTGAAGTTAGGTCTAAATCATTATCAAAATTTAAACTAAGGTTTGCGAAAATATGATGGTGTAGTTCTTCTGAATATTTTTCTTTCACCAAGGCTCTCGTTCGAGGAATCAAATCTTCTTGAGTTGTATCTGGACTGAAGAAATGCACTTTCCCAATCTTTGTAGCTCCTAGTTCCTGAGAACCAGTTGCTACTTCGAATGCTATCTTTAGCGATAGAAAAGTTTTGTACATATTCGTTGGTGCGTAAAGTATTACTATTTCTCTTAGTGGTATTAAATTTTTTATTAGCCATTGTTTTGTTTTATTTCCATGTAAGTAGTGTTGTATTTTTTCCATTTTGTTTTTCTTTAATTTTGTCTTGTAGTTTTATGTAATTTCTAAAATTTCTTTGTTCATCTATTTCTCCTTTTGGTTTGTTCTTGGTTCATAGTTAACGCCTTTGCTTCTTGCCATGGTTCTAAGGTTTTGAATATATTCATCAATATCCTCTTTGTGCCATACGTTGGGTGAGTTAACTCCATTGCCAAATTTCATTGGGGCAGGGAACTCTTTTTGTTTTACTTTCTTCCAAATGGTGACTCGATTTCCGAATCCCATTTTTTGAAGGTCTTTCTGCTTTAAATAATTAGTCATTTTTTCTCCTTTAATTAATAAAAATTAATTTATTTAAGCGTAGTTAAACAAAAATAAATAATATGTTCACTGACAGGCTAGGCTGTCTATAGAGGTATATAAATAATAAATAAAGTGTATACAAACGTGTATACAGAACTATAAGGATATTTTATTAGTAGGGTTTTAGAGGGTATTTTCGCTTAATTCGTAGCCAAGTACTCTATCAAGCTGAGCTACGGGCGCAATGGAAATAAATACAATTTCTAAAGTATCTTAATTTCATTATTTAATGAATTTAAGTCCAAAATATTTAAGCGTTTATTATGCTTTTTTACATGATTTTGTACACCAAATTGTACACTTAATGTCATTTTCTTTATATGGAGTATATATATGGGCGGATATAAATTTGCTTTTAATCTAACTTTTTATATAAACCACCAAAGTAATTCTATAAAGTAAGCTAATGGCCATAATCAAAGCAGATAACCTTATAAAATCTTATACAGACCCAGATAATAGTGGGGAGAAATTTAATGCTGTAGACGGGGTATCGTTGAGTATTAATTCTGGAGAGATTTTTGGTATTTTAGGACCAAATGGGGCAGGGAAGACAACAACGTTAGAAATATTAGAGGGTTTAAAGGATGTTGATGGTGGCTCTGCATCAATTAATTCAATTGATATTTCAAAAAATCCATACAAAGTAAAAGAGTTTATTGGTGTCCAGCTTCAATCAAATGAGTACTTTGATAATATGACACTTTCAGAATTGCTTAATTTATTTAGTGCTTTGTATAACAAAAAAAATGATCCATTAACTCTTTTAAATAAAGTTAGCCTTTCTGATAAAGCCAATTCATATGCCAATGAGCTCTCAGGAGGACAAAAACAAAGGTTTTCCATTGCCTGCGCTCTTGTCAATAATCCATTAGTACTTTTTCTAGATGAGCCAACGACAGGTTTAGACCCTCAAGCAAAAAGAAGCTTATGGGATTTAATAACAAATTTAAATAATTTAGGCATGACCATAATTCTTACTACCCATAATATGGAAGAAGCCCAATACCTATGCGGAAGAATAGCAATAATGGATTACGGAAAAATAATTGCTGAAGACACTCCTCAAAACTTAATATCAAAGCATGTACCACAAAAGCAAAAGGAAGTAGCAAGGGGAAATATGGAAGATGTTTTTATGGCATTAACAGGACATGGGTTGAGAGATTGATATGCTAACGCAAAAACAACTCTACTTAACAAAGGTATTTATACAAATGTTTGTTCGAAACAAACAGTATATTATTTTTAGCCTTATTTTACCTATGGTCATTTTAGGCATAGTTGCTTTTAATGAGGGTGATGAAGATCCAATAGACATAGGGCTTGTTGATAAATCAAATACAATTCTTTCACAACAATTTACATCACGCCTTAATAAAAATAATTTATTTAATATAGTAATTAAAAATGAGAATTCACTAAAAGAAGATCTTATTAGCGGTAAATTAAAAGCTGGCCTTGTTATACCTATTGGCATGACTGAGAAGTCTATAGCTACAGATATAAAGTTGTTGGTTGATAGTTCCGACATCCAATTTATTCAAACAATACAACCAATTTTAAATAACTCATTATTAGAAATTGAAAGAGAATTAACTAAGGTTGAACCATTATTTATTTTGACTTTAGAGGATATAAAATCAAGGTCTTTAAGCTATATTAATTTTTTATTACCAGGAATAATGGCGTTTATGCTGATGAATCTTAGTATTGCTGGTAGTGGTTTTAATGTTGTTGAGTTTAGAAGGCGAGGCATATTAAAACGTTTATTTGTTACACCAATAAAACCAATAGATTTTGTTACAGCTATTGTTCTTGCTCGAATGATAATTGTTATAGCCCAGCTAACTATTGTATTTAGCTTTGCATTATTTGCTTTGGATGTTGAAATTGTAGGAAGTCTTTTAACTTTTTATTTTATGATTACGCTTGGCATATTGATGTTCTTAACTCTAGGTTTTTCAATTGGTAGCTTAGCAAAATCACAAGAATCAGTAGGGGTTCTCGCTAGTATTTTTATATACCCTCAATTAGCCCTCTCTGGAGTCTTTTTTCCTATTGAAAGTCTTCCTGAATTAATTCACCCTTTTGCTGCACTTCTTCCGCTGAGTATCCTTGTAGAGTCTTTGAGACTTGTTGCTAACGACGGGTTGATGGTCTTTGATTTGTTTGGTAATTTTATTGGGATGGTTATGTGGATAATAGTTGGAACCTTCTTATCAACAAAATTATTTATTTGGAAGGAAGTAGCTGGGTAACTAAATTAACTGCTATCTAAACCTTTCTAGCTTCTTCTGGAAGCATTACAGGTATTCCATCTTTTATTGGGTAAGCCAGTCCAGCTTCTATAGATATGAGCTCATTAGCTTCTTTGTCGTATTCAAGTGCTGCCTTTGTGACAGGACAAACTAATATATCTAGTAATTTTTGATCTAATATTGTCATTTTTTCAAGTATACATCAGGATTAATCTACATTAAATATGGTATTGTAATATCCACTTTGTTATATGTTTTGCTATGGAACAAATTCAACTTTTAGCCTTACAAAATTTTCCACTTATTGAGCCAGGCGATAATCTAGACTCAATTATTTTTGATTCAATATTAAAAAATCATATAGATATATGTGATGGAGATGTTTTTATAATTGCTCAAAAAATAATTTCAAAAGCTGAAGATAGATATCTAAACTTAAGTAGCCTTAGCCTTTCAAGTGAAGCTGTGAGCTTGTCAGAAAAACTGAATAGAGACCCATATTTTATTCAAGCAGTAATAAATGAATCAAATGAAATTGTAAGTATTGGTAAAAATGTAATCATAGTTGAGCATAAATTAGGGTTCATCAACATAAATGCGGGCATAGATAAATCTAATATTTCACAAGAAATAAACCAGGTTTTACTTTTGCCAGAAAACCCATCTAAAAGCGCTGATTTAATTCAAAAAAAGTTATCCCAAAAATTAGAAAAAAATATTTCAGTTGTTATAACCGACTCTATGACTAGGCCATATAGATCTGGGATTACAAATTTTGCATTAGCAAGCGCCAATCTGCAAAGCTTAATAGATTTAACTGGTGATAAGGATATTTATGGCAATCTGCTAAAAAATACAGAGATAGCTATTGCTGATGAAATAGCAGCTGCATCTGGTCTATTAATGGGCCAAGGATCAGACATGCAACCTGTAATATTACTCAAAGGATTTAATAAAGATAAATACGCTATAAATAATGCAATAGATTTAATTGTAGAAAAGAAAGATGATCTATATAGGTAAATGTTATTTGAACATATAATATTATTATGAAGTTTAGCTTAAACCTTAACAAAATAGCATTATTAAGAAACGCAAGGGGTGAAAATTATCCAAAACTTGAAGAGTATGCTTATAGAGCTATTGATTTAGGTGTAGATGGTCTTACTCTCCACCCAAGACCTGATCAAAGGCATGCCACATGTGAGGACGTAGTATCAATATCTTCAATATGCAAAGATAGAAAAGTTGAATTTAATATTGAGGGTAATCCATTCTCAGAAGCTTCTGGAGAATATAGTGGTTTTATGGACCTTGTTAGAAAGTCAGTACCTGAACAGGTTACGCTAGTTCCTGATTCTCTTGATCAAGTTACATCTGATCACGGGTGGATGCTAGGCTTTAATGAGAGAGAGCTTGCTACATCTATTCAGCATATTCGATCATTTGATTTTAATTCAAGGGTTAGTTTATTTATAGATAGCACTTCTAATAATGTCATTAATTATGAGATCCTGAATTATTGTTTAAAAGTTGGTGCTGATACAATAGAGGTTCATACTGGACCATTTTCTAAATTGATTGCAGCTAAAGATTTTACAATCATTGATTCATTGAAGCTCTTGTTGGAAAGAGCTAAAGACAAAGGATTAAATATTAATGCTGGGCATGATCTAAACTTATCAAATCTTAAATACTTAAAAGATTTAGACTTAATAGATGAGGTGTCAATAGGGCATGCAATTATTGTTGATGCCTTGAATTTTGGTTTTGATGACACTATAAAGAAATATATAGATATTATAAAAGGATAAATAATGGATATTGAACAGAAACTAAAAGACCAAATAGCTGAAAATGCTATATTAATTTATATGAAGGGTACACCTTACGAACCAAAATGTGGTTTTTCTGCCAGAACTGTTCAGGCTCTCGTTGAATGCGAGGCTAAATTTTCATATGTTGATATTCTTGAAAATAATGAGGTTAGGTCTAAACTGCCTTCAGTATCTGATTGGCCTACTTTTCCTCAAGTTTTTGTTAGTGGAGAGCTCATAGGTGGAGCAGATATCGTGACTCAAATGCATGAATCCGGAGAGCTTAAGAAAGTTTTAGAAGAAGCTTCTACGTAGACTTATACTCATTTACTACTTTGCAGAAAACTTTAGCAGTTACATCAGAATCATAAGCAGCTGAGTGAGCTTGCTTTGAATCATAATCTATTTGTAATGAATCGCAGACTCTAGCAAGCACTGTTTGGTTTGTTGCTAAAACTCCTAAACTTACTGTATCTAGGACTGAAAAAGGGTGAAAGGGCGACTTTTTTATACCATTTCGTTTAACAGACTCATTAATAAATGAGCTATCAAAATGGGCATTATGGCCAACTAAAATTGCTCTTGAGCATTCATATTTATTTCTTGCTTTGTTAATAATTTTAAATAAATCAGTTAATGCCTCTTTCTCACTAACAGCAATTCTTAATGGGTGATTGAGATCTATTTTAGTAAATTCAAGGGACTCTTTTTCGATAGTCAGGCCTTCGTATGGTTCAATATGATGCCTGAATGTTTCACCAACTTCTAATTGCCCATCTATTTCTTCAATTAAGGTTATGGCAATCTCCAAAATAGCATTATTTAATGGATCAAAACCACCAGTTTCAATATCCACTACTACGGGGAGATATTTTCTAAACCTTTCTTTAAGAATCATTTTTATCCTCTATAAAATTGGATGCATCTTCTGGATTAAATTCATGTAATTTAATAAGATCCTCTTTAGCAATAGTAGATTGCATTTTATTTAATGCAGCTAACTTATCTACTTTTCTATTAGCAATTCTTATATTAATTTCATCACTAATATTTAGATTTTCTGGGGAATTATTAACAAGTTTCTCTCTTTTAGCATTGGTATCTAATGACTCCTTAAGATCAAAATAATATTGAGAATTATCTCGCGGACCTTTAGCCTCTGATGAGGAAGACTCTACAATTTCAATACAATCAACAGGGCAGGGCTCAATGCAAAGCTCACAACCTGTGCAAATATCATCTATAACTGAATGCATTAAGTTGGTAGAACCAACAATTGCATCCACTGGACAGGCTCCAATGCATTTTTTACAACCTATACAGTCATCCTCTATTATTTTAACTTTTTGTTTTTGTATGCTTGGACCAAACTTAAGATCAACATTATTTATCTGTTTATCAAGAATGATATTTAACTTATCAAGGGTTTCAGCTCCTCCTGGTACACATCGGTCATGTGGTGCGCCATTAGCTATATCATTTGCATATTGGTAGCAGCCAGGCGTTTCACATCTGCCACATTGAATCTGTGGGAGTGTTTTGTGAATTATGTCTATAAGTTCCAAAGCTATTCTTCAAGAACACCAAGTTTTTTCTGAAGCTTGGAGTTTGATGTTGTATAGCCAAAAGGAACTCTTTCACCAGGATTAATCCTCTTGTATGCTTCTTGAACTGCTAATGTAGTTTCATGAAAGGTGGGATCCCCGGGTACCGAGCTCG
>JGI24921J38492_100769_pt1 | contig 31860 bp, 27 predicted proteins | sample LinPFosmplate9_FD_38492 | JGI IMG/M metagenome (IMG submission 38492)
TCGAGCTCGGTACCCGGGGATCCCACCTTCCAGTACGTTGGAAGAAGAAGACTGCACCCGTGTTATATGATGGATTCGCTTGACCATACGCACCAACGACGAGGTAAGTTCCATCCGAAGATAAAGAAACACCTCGGTTTGAACCTCCGAAATAATTATCATTTCCCGATGGAGAAGGATTATTGATTTTTTGTTGTTGCACCCATGTGTTGTCCCCAGTCCTGGCGAATATGTAAACAGAACCATCATCATTTGTACCAACACCATCCTCGTCCATCACACCAACTGCTACGAAGTTTCCGTCATTCGAGATTTGAATGGATGACCCTATATAGTCATAGTCAGCAACATCATCCGTAATAAGCCTGAATGGTGTCGTGTTCCAGGTATTACCCGTTCTTTTGAATACGTACGCAGCACCACCGTCAGTTTCTGATTCGTCATCATTAGGTGCCACAGCGACGACATACGTACCATCAGACGAAATGCTCACATGTCTACCAAAACCGTCATCTTGGGATTCATGACTCGATGATAGAATCTGTTGTTCTGACCACGAATTAGTACCCACATTTCTCTTAAATATATAGAGCTTACCCACATGACTGGTATTATTTCCATCTGTTGAATGAGCAAGGCGCGCACCAATAGCGATATAGTTTCCATCAGTCGAAATATCTACACCAAACCCGAATCGATCACCCACAGTTGCGTCCGAGGCTGTAAGCTTTTGAACTTCATTCCATTGACCATTCGAATTTTTTATAAACATGTATGCGGCACCCGTTTGTGAATCATCATAATTGGCACCCACCACAACTACAGAACCATCACCTGACATACCCACACTATTACCACCGTCACCTGCCCCAAATCGGTCATCCGCGGCCCCATCAGATGCCAATAACTTCTGCACAGTTTGATATGTGTTACTAAACGCCGCACTGACATGATCTAACCTTTCCTCTGTACCTAACGAGAAGATACAAGAGTTAGACGCATTTGACACCAAGTTCGAGGAATTGAACCACATAGAGATCGAGTGTGGGGCATCACCCGAAAGGAACGTATTGGCCTCGAGGGTCACATTAGATTCAACATTTCCCGAAAGTTCCCAGTATTTCTCGGCACTCACATAGGTCGTGTGCGTGTTGGAAACGGTTGGACCCACGACACGGTTCGTGAAGGTCTCACCTAAGCTCCCATCGACGTACACTTGGGCCCCAGTCGTTTGGGGTGTGTTCATGATGGAGGTGAAGGTGGTATCCACGGAGGTGTCGCCTAGGGGTGGGTCCTCCTCGTAGCCGTAGAGTTCAAGTTCGCCTACAGAAACCCCGGAAGTACCGGTCTGTGATATCTTTGTTATAACCAGTGCATATGTATCGTAATACGAAGGAGTTGTTGATAATTTATGTATGTATGGAGTATTCGTGATGATAGAAACTTCGTCGAAAACGTGTAATTGTGTCCAGTCTTCACTGGTATTATTTCTCGCATACAATACACCACCAGCTGGATAATTATCAGGTGTATCAGGTTGTCCCCACACGTTAAATTTTGTGAGTTGAATTTTATTTGGTAGATTTATTTGTAGCCATTCACCGGGTTGTGTGGCAGTTCTCCCACTATCTGTACCTAAATTTGTACTACCATCGTATTCTCTACTTGTAGCCCCTCCGTTATAATTACCAAGGTCATTAGAATACCAAAAATCAGTTGCAAGGGAAGCTGGATATACACCGTTAAACACTTTCCATGCGACCCTGTCCTCCACAACATCGTCGGCACTCGCTGACACAGTATACCCCGCTTGAACGTACGTTCTAGTCGTATCATTCCTATCAAACTTCCCCTCTTCAAAAGCAATTTCGGGATACTTCTTCAAAGGCACCGTCTTTGGCAACCTCCCATGAGGCCCATGTTGGTCCATGACAGTTTCACCACCGGTCGCGGCTTGTTGCGCCATCGCCACCTTTCCCCCATCGATCGAGAAGGATTCGGTGAACAATTGCCAATCTTGGAGGGCGACAGCTGACGCGATGTTTGTATTGGGGACAAGCTTAGTGGCGACGAGGGCATACTTCTTGAACTGCTCAGTGGCATTCACCGTGATTGTCTGGACGTTAGAGGCTGACCCGGGGTTGAGACCATCCCAATACTTGATTTCAGTCCAAGTAAGATCATTGTTGGTCGCATATAGGTTCGCCGCGTAAGGGAAAGATTGCCATACCGTAGCGGGGGTCAATTTCATATGACGAAGTGTGGTTTTATACGGGAACTCAATAGCGAGCCAGTCACCAAACTGTGTAGGGTGTAAATTAGAAAGTTGTGTAAGATTTGCTTCTATGAGGACATTTGAACCACCGACGTACATACCAGTACCACCCGTCCATGCGTTCGCAGTCCCATCAAAGGCATTGAAAGTATTAGAATTTGTAGCTAAGTTTGAAGTTGTGAGGGTGTACCCACCGTGGTTGGCCACGGTAGTGGCATTTGCGAAAAGATCTGAAGGAGGTTGTTCGGAGACGATGGCAAACTTGTTCAAGAAAGTTCCACCAGAATCAGTGAGTTCTCCCGTAACCCTATCGTACGTGACAAGGTTCGCAGCCACATCAGCGACACGGAGGGTATCGATGAAGACGTTACTGTCAAACTTAAGTCGGCCCCCTAATTCTATGTTTGAGGTCACATCGAGACCCTTAGTGGCACCCGTGATAATAACTTGACCACCGACGTTTATGTTAGAGGTTGTCACGATACTTGTATTACTGTTTTGGAATTGAACAACATTTGATGTTCCGTTACTTGTTGAGCACACATCATTTAGACCGTATGCGGGAGTAATTGAAAATACACCCAAGTTTAATTTATTCGTTGTAACGTTACCATGAACCGTTAGGACATTGGCCCCCGTATCATCTACATGGAGATTGGAACCCACACTTAAATCGAAAGTGGGGTTTGTATTTTGAATACCAACGTTACTGCTCGTTACCAAACCTACACCATTATAATGTGCATTTGCTTCGAGAATAATACAGTTAGATGCGGTATTACCTTGATTTACGATAGATGTGAGAGTTGTTGCAATATTGGAGAGGAGACCACCATCACCTTCAAAACGGGTGGCGTTTATTCTACCATCTACCCGAATCACACTTTGCCCGGAACTTTCAACCGTATTATCATCGAATACGACTTTATCACCAACATGTAATGTGTATAAGGGAGCGATGTTTTGGATACCAACGTTACTACTCGTTACAAAACCTACACCCCCATAGTGTGTATTCGCCTCAAAAGTGACGACATTGGAAATAACATTTCCCTGGTTTGTGATATCATTCAATGTTGTTGCGATGTTAGAAAGAAAACCACCATCACCCACAAAAAATGTTGCTCCTACATTACCAGTAATTTCCAGAACATTTGAAGCCGCACCATTTGCTGTAAAGTAACTACCCACGTGTAGGTTACTTAAAATTTCGACTTCACCAGGAAATGTCTGGATATTAGTCTTCACCATTTAATAGTACCGGAGAAAATCTTATACACCTTTTTCGTCTATAAGATTTTTGTATATTTGATGGGACTTTGTTTAGTACCCAAAAGTAGCCAGTGTTGTCGAAGTTCCACCAACTCTCTCAGCTACAGACACAACCCCTCCATCTGAATTCGAAGACATATATTCTATAAAGATATCGTACCCATCTCCTGAATCTAAATTGTTACTGGATGTTAAGGTTACCTTGTTACCGGTTGTGGTAACAGTGGGATTCCAAGGATTTGTATTAGTTTGATCACCAAATATGTTTTTAGTACCTACAGCTATGTTCTTTGTTGGGGTATCCCCGCTCTTACGCCCACCCGAAACTTCTAAAATCATTGTACTAAGATCCTCGTCACCGTCTATGAGTTGCGCAGTGATCTTCGCATAAAAGATATTTGATGTGAAATTTATATCAACTAGAGGAGTGATTCCTGTACCAACAGTTCTAGAGAGACTGTATGTCTTTTTAGTGACACCACCCGTATTTGTGATGAGACCACCAGTGACATACACATTATTACCTACAGTCAGGTTTGAGCTTACATATGCATTACCAACCACGTGAAGATTGGAACTTGGTGTCGCGGTTCCCAAACCAACACTCGCCTCAGATGCATCTACGTACAGAATATTAGAACCAACTTTTAGATCACCCCCACCCGTGATTCGCATCTTTTCTTCATTATGCACCGAAAAACGGATGTGTTGAGAAGATGGTGTATTGAGATGTGTTGGTCCAGAGGCTGTCTGTTTAAGGGCGAAATTGGTAGCACTATTGTGATCGAAGTGTGCGAATGTTGCGTGATCATCATCTGATCCGTTATATCCTATAGCAGCGCGACCAAGAAACGATGTCTGATTTGCGTTGGGTCCCGCGTGTATATTTGAGGACACATACACATTTCCATTGACATGAACGTTGGCATCCACATTAGCGTTTGTCCCGAAACCCACGTTCCCTACATTGTAGTAAATGTCTGAGCCCGTAGTGACCCAAGGAGAAGTGACGAATGGAGCATCATCTTCGAATAAAGTTCCAGTAAATTTAATGTCACCTTGAACGTGCAAGGTTTTATCAGGCTCAGTGGTACCCACACCAACCTTGTTGTTTACAGCATCTACGTGGAAAGTATTTGTATCTACAGTGACATTTGAGGAAATGTATGAATTACCAGTCACTTCAAGATCATACACCGGGGTCGCTGTTTTAATACCAACTTTACCTGTGGTCACAAAACTCGTATCGTAAAGACTTTGATTATTATTAAATTGAATTGTGTTTGATGTGGTATTTCCATTATTGGTGACATCTTCGAGTCGAGTAACGAGACCTGTGAGAGTACTACCGTCACCATAAAACTTTGCCGCGTAGACATTTCCCGAAACACCGATACCACCCGCTACCGTGACTGCCCCAGATCCTGTTGAAGTAGAAATAGTTGTATCAGTCACAGTGAGGTTATCTACTTCAGCACCCTCAAAGTTTACCGCGCTTCCGTGTATAGCACCCACGACACCTAGGCCACCCGCAATTTTGACTGCACCCGAAGTTTTAGAGTTTGTGGGTGTTCCATCTGTAACGGTTAGGCTATCTATTTCAGCATCTTCAAAGTTTACATTTGACGCATGAATGTTACCCGCAACACCTATACCTCCACCCACTATGAGTGCACCCGAGGTTTTATTCGTAGTGGATGTAACATTCTGAATGGTTGCACTATCGAGGGTAGCGGCTTCAAAGTTTACATCTTTCGCATGGATATTTTTACCCACACCTAGGCCACCTATGATGGTAACCGCACCGGTTGTTTTACTCCCCGAATCTGTACCATCCGTCACCACTGAAGATTTAGAACGGGCGACAGCCACATTCGAGTTTCCGTGAACATCTAGTGTATACGCGGGAGCTGCCGTGAGTACACCCACGCGATTTGTCACTGAATCTACATGGAAAGTACTCGTATCTACTGTAAAATCATTTTGAACTTGAAGATTACCCAAAACATCTAGGGTTATCGTATTACTATCAGCATCAATTTGGGTGTCTGTATGTTTATTTAGAGTATAACCAATTGAAAGGCGTTCGGGGGATTCATCACCATGATGCGCTATGGCGATATTGTGTCCGGGGTATTCCATGATGATACCCACATCGAGGGCCGTTTGTGTGTTATTATTCGCGAGGGTCAATATCCGATCTTGAATGACTGTATTATTTGAATCAACTATAAACACATTACCCGTTTGAAAGATATTACCAGTAACTTGAAGACCACCCGAAATAACTATATCCGGTCCACTTTTAGTTATGATTGAATCTTCCAAGAACTTTGTAGAACCTACGATTGGAAACTTATCAACACTGAGACCCACTATAGCAATGTTACTTCCCAAGGTCAAATTAGAACTGACGGAAACATTTCCATCTACAACCACAGTGTTTGCACCATCCTCGTTTACATAGAAATTTGTACCAACACTTAGGGTATGATTGGGTTCAGTGTTGGCTATACCAACATTCGAATGGGAAACAAAACTTGTTTCTGTTCCAGTGAATTGAATAATATTTGAAGTTGTATTTCCATTTTCAGAAATGGATTGTAAATTTGTTGCGATATTTGAAAGAAGTCCACCGTCACCCACGAATCTAGATGCGTATACATTATCCGTGACACCTATACCACCCGCGACGATTACCGATCCGGTAGTTTTAGATGTGGATAAGGTTGTATCTTCGATTGTCAAACTATCAGCCACGACATCTTCAAAATTGACATGTGTCGCGTGAATGTTACCAGCAACACCTAAACCACCAGCTAAACGCACAGCGCCAGTGGTTTTAGAAGTTGTGGAAGTTGTATCGGTTACATGAAGACTGTCGGCTTCAACACCTTCAACATTCACCGCACTTCCGTGTATAGCGCCAGTTATACCTAGACCACCTGTGACGATGAGAGCACCCGTGGTTTTAGAGCTTGTGACTGTGGTATCAGTTACTAGGATACTATTAGCTGTCGCATCTTCGAAGTATGTATTTGTCGCATGAATATCCCCAACGACACCTAGACCACCAGAAACCCGTAAAGCACCTGTGGTTTTAGAGCTCGTGGCTGTGGTATCAGTTACTAGGATACTATTAGCTGTCGCGTCTTCGAAATATGTATTTGTCGCGTGAATATCACCCACGACACCCAAACCACCCCCAACCTTAAGGGCGCCAGTTGTTTTGGATGAAGTCGCTGTGGTATCGGCGATGGATACATTTGAGGTTACGAACACATTACCTACGACATGTAACTCAGCCGAGGGTGTCACCGTTCCAAGTCCTACGGACTTGTTCCCTACATCCACGTGTAAAGTATTAGTATCAACAGTTAGATTTGAAGAAATATACGTATTACCTACTACATGAAGGTTGGCGTCGGGTGTCACTGTTCCAAGTCCTATGAACTTGTTTACCACATCCACATGTAAAGTATCCGTATCCACGGTTAAATTAGACGACACGTAGACATTACCAACCACATGGAGATTGGCATCAGGTGTTTTTGTCTCAACTCCAACACTATGGGTCACTGCGTCCACATGTAAAGTGTCTGTATCAACCGTTAAGTTGGAACTCACATAGGTATTACCCACAACATGAAGGTTCGCGTCAGGTGTCTTTGTCTCAACTCCGACACTATGGGACACTGAGTCCACATGAAGGGTATCGGTATCGACTGTTAAGTTTGACGACACATACACGTTACCAACCACATGAAGATTCGCATCGGGTGTTTTAGTTTCTATACCCACGGAATTGTTTGTGGAGTCAACGTGGAAAGTGTCTGTATCTACTGTTAAATCGTTTAAGATGTATGTATTTCCAACCACATGGAGCGTTGCATCGGGAAAATTCGTTTCAATACCAACAAAATGTTTGTTTGTATCTACGTGGAGAGTATTTAGATCCACAGTAAGATTGGAACTCACATAGACATTACCAACCACATGGAGGTTGGCATCCGGTGAAGCATTGTTAATACCGACAGAGTCGTTCACTGAATCAACAAAAAGTGTATCTGTATCGACTGTAAAATTATTGGAAACATTGACAGTATTGTGTATGGTCGTTCCATATGTGAATTCTTTGGAATCTGCGTTATACATGAGAATGTTCGAATTGTTCACGTTCCTCACTGGATTTATAAAAAGTGCATTTTGTGTGGTGGTATTATTAAACCCCGCCGCATCCGTACCACCATTTATGATAACGGACCCAGCAGCTTGACCCGTCGGGTACCCCGCGTAATACCCTATAGCTATAGCACCCTCACCTTGATTAAACTTACCCGCACCATCACCAATAGCGATGGATTTTTGACCCTGATTTTGGCTACCAGCATCTTTACCTATGGCGATCGAATTACCCAATTGATCCTGGCCACCAGCGTTTTCACCGATGGCAATGGAAGATGCAGCTTGATTTTCATAGGCCGCCTTTTCACCTATGGCGATAGAACTATTCCCTTGGTTAGTTTCACCGGATCTTTCACCAATGGCTATAGAAGATTCTGCTTGTGTGACACTACCAGATTTGTATCCAATGGCGACGGAGTTGGAATGTTGACGGTCATAACCAGCTCGGTACCCCAAAGAAATGAGATGTGCGTTCGAACTTGGGTGAATGGTAGCACCCGTATCTGTACCTATGAGTAAACGATCATACCCAGAATTATCCACGCGCCGAGTAGCGGCGATTGTTCCATTTACATCGAGATCTTTTGTAGGATTAATTTGATTTATACCAACTCGGTTTGATTCAACATCTACATGAAGTGTATTTGTGTCAACCGTTAAATTAGAAGTCACATAGACATTACCGACGACATGAAGTTCTGCGGATGGGGTTAATGTATTAATACCCACTTTGTCAACACCCGAATCTACGAATAAAGTATCTCCATCAACAGTCAAGTCGGCGGAAATACTCGTGTTACCGGTGACCACCAAAATATTTGAACCAAATTCATCTACGAAAAGGTTTGAACCCACATCCAAAGTGTGTACAGGATTTGTGTTCATGACACCAACATTGGATTCGGTGAAAATTTGACCGTACACGTGGACGTTAATATCTTGAGTTGTGAGAGGTGTAATCGTATGATGATTGGCACTCGATTGTGTGTATCCAATCGCAAATTCATTTGAACTTTCTAGGTACCCGACGGCTATATTTGAACCTGGGCGTGTCATCACAAAACCCAGATCGAGTGACGCATCCCCAACCACGTTATCTTTACCAATTTCCAAAATGGCATCTCGTATCACAGTGTTATTAGAATGTAAAGTTGTGACGAGTCCATTAAATGTCGCATCTCCATCGACTACTAAATTATTTTGGATATATGTACTCCCTAAAATTCGCACTGTATTAGATGCGGTTTGATTTACAAATACTTTGGAACCAACAGAAAGTGTATCCGTGGGTGAATTATTAGAGATGCCAACATTCGAAAGTGTTGTCACGGAGGTGATTGCATTATTAAAAGAAACTATATTTGATGTAACATTCCCGTTAATCACGGCCGCTTCGAGGTCAAAATTAAGAATATCTTCGGCGACTGCACCAGAGTCCATCATTTCCTTCGTCACTTGATTGTACGCCAGTACACTAATATTTCTATCCGACAGATCCGTACGTAAACGTAGAGGTGTTATGTATACAGAATCCGTAAAAGGTGTATCAATTTCCCCTTCACTCGCATTAAACACAATCGTGTTTTCTGCCTGGTCATTGGTACAATTTTTACCGAATCTAATTTTCGTGGAACGTTCCACGGTCGGCAAATTCTTGACCATTTAATATAGAATGGTATTTTAATTTGCGTAAAGAAGTCCCGCCATACCATTCTCAATGCGTAATATGTTGTAATTTACGGCATATATAGGGTCAGTGATGTTCATGGTCTCACTCGTGATTTTGGCTGAACTTAATCGACTAAAATTCAGTGTACCTGTGGGCTGATGGGAGCTCGTAGAAAGGCAAAACGGATACAAGAAAAAATCGGGGGAGGCCACAAAGTTAGTGTGGTAGTAATGTGTCACATCGATGAAATGTGGTTTACCCCATCTATAATTTCCAATATCCATACCATTAATACTGAGTTTTACCCTATTCGTAGGTGAAGTAAGAGCACTATTCGTTGTTGTATTAGAAGATGCTAAATACTTCACAGGGTGATTAAATGTGAGTTCTTGGAGAGTTGTCCCAGAACCAATGTTCTTTTGAACTTGTGTTATTAACATATCATGTTTACGAGAAGCTATGTTTCCACGCTCTTCGTTATCCAAATAGATGTAATTCGCAAACACTTCTATATTTTTGTTAGTGACATCTGGTCCCCAATAAATGCGGAGCTCTATATTATGATAGTTAAGAGCTACTAATGGGAGGGCTGATTGTGGCGTTTCACAGAAAAAAAAGCGGAGAGGGTAAAAAAATGATCGAGCAGAGATACCCGGGTGTGTACCTTGGGCACTTCTAGATACGTTTTGTGCGAATGTATCCACGGCGATATTTTCAGTAAATACAGAATCTTGTGTATCAACTACAGATCCCCCTATCAGAAGCTCCACTTTCTCGATGATGTTATCCCACCTTTGCGAATCGAGAGCTTGTGTATTGTCATCCATCGTCAGATAGACATAACTGAGAAGATCACCAGTTCTTTCGAACTGGACACTTGACATAGAATTACTTTTCACACTTCCATGGATCGTTTGCTTTTCGATGGATTGTGAAAAATTGGAGTGTCGTTTAAAGACTGAACTAAAAAACGATATCTCAGGTTTACCCATGATATATTCATCCTGGGCACCAACGGCAATAAGTTGAGTGATACCAGCTGACATCGTTTACTTTATAAGGAGAAAATTACATATTACTTTTCCTACACATGAATCGGAGGACTAAAACATTTTTATCCGAGGCGGTCGAACGAGTGATCGTGTTACCATCTTGATTACGAATTGTAACAGTGAATCGATCTAAACGGCGAATGGGGTCTATGTACTGAGTGAAAATCGGATACTCATCTTTAAACTTGACTACAGTAGAAGAATCGGATACGATACTAGCAAAAGAACCTCTAAGAACGCTCATAGAAGCCTGACCGTTGAGTACATTGGATGCACGATCAGAAAAAATAGAGTCGAGTTCATCTATCGAGACATAACAATGTTCTGTAGCAGTAGTTGTTCGAATACGAGCACCCAATAATTTAGCCTGAACAACATTTTTCAGTGGTTGTTGAAGATAACAGGTGAAGGTGTTTGCACTACTTTGACCAATCGAATCGATCGTGATGGTGTGATATTCATAGTTGAGATCTGGGGTCGCCATTTATAGTTAGCTTAGATTAAAGATCCACCAATTCCATCTTCGATGGCATACCCAGCATGTTCACCGACAAGCTGTTGAGCACCACAAACACCACCGGGTGTGAGACCTGTAGTGTAAGCGCTTCCTTCCTTACCTTGACCGGGGGCACATTCGATCTTGTTCTCGAGATCAAACATAGACTTTTCATTCACAGTCTTGATAATAATAGGCATGGGCTGGTAGTTGCTGATATTCTTGTTGGCACTCAGGGCAAAAATGATCACCAATAAAATGGCGATGGACATGAGAGCGTTGCGGTTCTGCTGGTTAAGCTTAAACATTTATAATAGACCAATATATTTTTTCTAAACTGCGTTAAAGGTATTTTTTTAGTTTCCATATAGAGAGTAGATGGACGAAGAAATTGTAATCGATCGGGGATCCCCAAATGTGATGAAACTAGATGCAGATGAACAGGCCCTGATGGATGAGATTGAAATATCGGCTCCTCGTCCTCAGCGTGTTCCACGACCCACGAACCATATGTCCAGACCCGCACCCCAGATGCAGCAAGAAGCGATGGATGCTTTCGCGAATCCTAATAAGCAGAATGCTCCTCCCCCACCGGGTGATGACGAGGAGATTGACTATGGTGAGGATGAACCAACCTTTTTTGATGATGACATGAATATGGGTTCTGGTCAGCAGGATGAGCAACCTTCAAAAGGTTATGGCTCTATTGATGAAGAGAAGGCTGATTTGATTAATAAACTTGGTCGGTTAGAGAAGAAGGGTTTTGCTGTGAATAAGCGCCTGAATGCATATTCAAATGTTGATGAACTTCGTTCTGAAGTGAAGAGGATTACGTACAGTATAGATGTCGAACAGTCTGTCCGATTTTCTAGGCGAATGCTCGTAGCGTGTGTGACTGGCCTGGAGTTCCTTAACAAGCGGTACAACCCCTTTGAGATTCAGTTAGAGGGTTGGTCTGAGTCTGTTATGGAGAATGTTGATGACTATGATGGTGTCTTTGAAGAACTCTATGTGAAGTACCGATCCAAGGTGAATATCGCTCCAGAGGTCAAGCTGATTATGATGCTCGGTGGCTCTGCTATGATGTTCCATCTTACCAATAGTATGTTCAAATCGGTGATGCCCAATATGAACGATGTCATGAAGCAAAACCCTGATCTCATTAAGAGTATGATGAGCGCCGTTCAGAACACCACACGGAACACTGACGGCCCAGCAGTCGATGCACCCGTCGGTGGCACTGGCCAATACGAGATGAAGGGTCCCGGCCTTGATATTTCCAGCCTCATGGGTGGGATTTCTATGCCACCTCCACCTCCCATGAACACCAATCTGGGAATGGCGGGTACCATTCAAGAAGAGGATGACGATGATGTTTCCGATATCATCTCCGTTTCTGGTGACTCGACGGGTGGTGAGGTTCGACAGGTAAATGTCAACTCTTCTAAACCCAAAAAGACGAGACGAAAGAAGAAGACTGAAATTAATCTCTAAATATATATAAATGATAGCATACTGTCCACTGGAGGAATTGAATCCTCCAGTCAAACAGCAAAAGCCAGTCGTGGAACTCGAAGTCGAGGAAGATAAACCAACGATTGGCCGCGAAGAAACTGAACTCAATTATGTCGTCATGGCTTTCATTGTCGGCGTGATTGCTCTAGCCGTCTCTGATTCCATCAGGGCATAATTACTTTTTATCTACCGCAGGGTTTTCCCTTGTAGTAAATTTAATATGTGTACTCGAAACCTGAACCACCCATATTCGTATTACCACCTGCACCACTGTCCAGGTCTTGTGTAGTGAAACCTTTGTGTGTAATCGTTTTTAGAGACCCACCAACACCCGAAACCAATTCCACGAAAATGTCATATGCGTAGTTTCTACCGGTTTGGCCGGTTGTCACACCACTTGGATAAAATCTCCCGTCAGCTATGTTTGGTGAGATCTGTACTGAGCGTTTCCCCGTTACCACAGTGGGACTCCATGGATACAGGTTAAGACCACTGAACATATTTTTAGTACCAATAGCTATGTCAACACTCGGGGCTGTTCCATTATGTGTACCCCCTTGGACTTCAAGTATCATACTACTTACATTGTCGACATCACTCGTCTCTCTCAATTGAGCGACAATCTTAGCGTAGAATGTTTCGGGACCAAAGTTTAGTTGCACATCTTGACCACTACCCGTTGTAATTGAGAAGGTATTAGAGTACCTCTTACAGGCAACTTGATCGGAGTTTGTGATGATACCACCATTGACGTGAATGGATGTATTCGCATCCTCACCCGCTAAACCAATGGCTACTTGGTTACCAAGATCAATTTTACCATCAATTTCGAGATCACCAAAGACCTCGACATTGCTTCTCACCACGAGATTTAGAACCGGGTCAATAACAACATTACCCGTCACATCACCATAGATATTAGAAACCCCACCGGGTGTTTTGAACTCCAACATCGCATCCGCAGAAGAGTGTTCTAGTCGAGCCTTACTGTTATACACAGTGAAACGCTCACTCGGATTTACTGTACCTATCCCCACATTACTCGAATCAATTATATGAATACCATCAACTTCAACGCTATTATTGACCGCACCTAAGACAGTCCCGTGTATTGAGTGTTGTGTGTTACTGAAACCCCTCACATACCCTCCGTAGTTATCGTTTGTATTCAAACGTATACCAGTCTTCTTATTTGTTCCAGGACTCTCGAGTTTGAGTACATCTACATCTGTAGTCAAAGCTGAGTACACATGTACGTTTGTGTCGGGTGAACCAGTTCCTACACCAACGAGACCACTGCTTTGGATACGGAAAAGTTCGATAGCATTACTTCCCGAAATTGCACTGGCTCGATTTCTGATGGTTAATGCCGTATTTTCAACTGTTTCTATGACAGCTCTAGAGGGAGTCGTACTTGTCGAGAAAATATCCATAGACCCTGTAATAATCTTTTGATCTTTAGGAAACTCGAATCCACCGTTGATGAAAAGCTTTGAATCCCCACCCGGATCTACGGCTGTACCCACTAAAACCCTGAATTTGTTTACAGTTAGGAGTGTATTGACACCTGTTCCTGAAATTGCACCCGCAATTTCAGATTCACTCAACCCCGCAGAATCATACGTTTGGAACACGTGTAATGGAGCTATGGATCTAATTCTATCAGGACCACCCGAACCCGTTGTTTCGTTACCCTTAAATAAAATGAGTTCAGATTTACCATCAATATTGTAGAGTCGTTCTTGTATGAACGTGTTACCAAATTGATCTGTATCTACACCACCAAACGTAATCTTAGAACCCAATACAACATCGCCATTAACCTCTAATTTACCTCGGGGTACATCTGTTCCTATCCCCATATTACCAGAAGGACCGTCAATAAAGATCCGACTCTTCGTTGAATCATTAATCACATTTGGATTTTTGGTAAGTCTGAAGTCACCATCGGACCCTGTTACACCCATGGAATACCCCGTGGGGTTACCGCTATCAGCTTGAATAAACGAAGCAAATGCGTTTGAACTTGTAGTATCAGCCCTCATAGCTACGATGGCGTCATCTGCGATATTGTTAATCTTTTCACTATGCACGAGAACACCATTGGTTAATGAATTTCCTATTCCACTCGTGATAATTTCTAAATGTGACGCTGGTGTCGTTGTACCAATTCCTACACGCTTGTTACTTCGCCATGTCATCACATGGTTCGGGGTATTATAATCATCACCCGCCAAGGAAAGATTCAATTGAGAACGAGCTGTTCCTGAAGCGGTCCCGTGTTTACCCATTTGGAAAACACCCCGAACACCATGTTGTCCATCTGTACCACCTTCACGCGTGAGTTGCATGACATTTTTGAAATCGGATGCACTCGTAACTGGGGAAGTATTGGTAACTACCAGTGGAGTTCCGAGGTGACTCAGACCGTTTCGATTAACAACTTGGTCATTAATAAAGGCTGTACCACCGGACACGTGAAAACGCCCCTGAGGTACCGAAGTACCCACACCGACATTACTCGTTTCTAAAACGGTCAGTGCCGGTGTGCCCATGGATGCGGTCGTACTCGCAAAAAAGTTGATACCTTTACCACTCCCAACGATATTTTCGATTCGAGTCTCTTTTGTCACTGGACTTGTGAATATCTTCATATTCGTCGCTGTATTACCAAATATGGCCGCGTTACTACCATTGATTTTAAGATTACCATCAATGGTTAAATGTTCACTGGGATCTGTATTGGATATACCAACATACCCATTGGATGCGAACCGTACTCTTTCAGTATTTTTGGTGAAGAATCGGATATTTTGAGCACTGGCCGAAGTTTTGGCACCATATATCTCGATCGCACTTATGTTTGCAGTGAGTGGACCAGATTTAATGACTACAGCATTTGATAATGTGTCACCATCATCCGTGTCGGCGTGAATGAGTACGTTTGCAGTAGATGTAATTCCCGAATCACCCTCAACCTCAATGAAATCCTGAACACGAATAGATTGTGTGATGAGACGATTTGTAACTGTATTACCTAGGATTGTTAATGTATTCGCGGCAGTGGAAGCTGTATTTACGAAAAATTCATCACCAATTGAGAATGTATCAGTTGGATTTGTATTGGCTATACCCGTCGGTGTGTTACCAGTTGTTTGAATACTATGGGCTTGAATAGTGGATGTCACCACCATCGGTATCGCCGCATCCGCATCCAGTGTAATGAGACTACCGACAGTGAGTCCATCATCTCCTATTCGCACACCCTTGAAGTATCCGTATCCATTGGCATGTAAAACATTCGCAGATGATGTCGCAGTATCATTTATATATACATTTGAACCTATGGAAAGACTGTAATTTGGTGACGTGTTGACTATACCCACATTATTTTGTGTGTATAATTCACCAAAAATTTGAAGATTCGTCGTAGTCGCCGGATCAATCGTAAAGCTTTGAGTGAGAGGTCCACCGAATGTGCGACCCAGTTTCATCATATCGTCACTTTGTGTGTACCCAAAAAACACGTTAGCATCTCCAGCCTTTTGAACCATCAATGTGGCCATATCATAATTTCCATCATTTCCTGCGAATGCACCAGTATTCGTTGGATCTGTAGCCATTTGAATGACAGCGTTTGATATGACAAGACTGTTTACTTCCAAATAATCTGGAATTTCTGTGATGGATAAGTTACCAACCATTTCAGTGTTTCCAAAAATCCGAAGCACACCATTCCTGACAATAACGTTACCATTTTCAAATACGGCTACGTTAGAATCCGTAGCTGGGTCGAGCTCGTTACCAACGGTCAAAAACTTTCCCACATCCACATTAGTTGTGAATGTATTACCGGTAACTTCGAGAACATTTGAATCGCTATTACTTACCTTAAATTTATTAACTAGTTCAAGTTCGTTTGCAAATGATAAATTAGATGTAAAAATGTTACCATTCACAGTGACTAAATCACGATTATCTAAACCGATAAAGAATTCCTGGTTATCACCAACTTGGAAATCATTGACTGGATTTTCTGTTTTAACACCAATCTTATCAGTTACATTCATGCGTGCAGTTTTGACAGTTTTGGAGACATCCAAAATGACCTCTTGACCACTTTGCATAAAGAGATCTGCACCGATAGAGAAACTCTTTGTCGGAACTGTGTTAGCAATACCGATACGATCAACTACAATCTCATCGGCTTCAATCTCACTCGTAATAATACTCCGTACTGTAGTGAGAATATCCTGTTCTGTGGGATCAGCGTCCATATTCGACACAAAAATCTGATCGAAACGAACAGTTCTACCCATCTATACATTAACTACCGAATAAAATTCCTGCCAAACCGTCCTTGATTCTCAACACGTTGTAATTTACGGCGTACACAAACAGTGCCTGGTTAGTTGGTCTATTTAATCCCTTTTCTGCGCCTCTGATGGTTAACTTGGCGTTATCGAGCCGACTGAAATTACAAGATCCAGATGGATTATAGTCAGATGCGTTCATACAAAAGTGGTACGCGAAGAATCGAGTATACATCAACACTTGACTCTCTGCGATAAATTCGGAAGTTCCAAATGATGATTTATAATAATTTTGAACTGTGTGAAAATATAATGGACTCATCTGTTCGAGTAGAGGTATACCGTTTATTTGTAAATCTGCATTCTTGAATGTGAAACGATCATTGGCGAAATCGCCACTGTTTGCACCAAAACCAAAGAATAACGATTTAACTGGATGATTGAATGAAGATATGTCACATACATTTTCATTTGTGGCGATTGTGTTATCTATCGTTGTCGTGAGGGGAAACTCTATTTTCTGAACTTGTGTGATGACGAAATCCAATGATCGACTAATCAAAGATTCCCTCTCTTCCTTGTCCAAATATACATAGTTTCCGTATATTTTAGCGTTCTTATCGTCGGCTGTTATAGTAGTTAAGTTTGCTTCATCAAAATTAATTCGTATTTCAACTTCATGATGTTGTAATGCTATGAGAGGTAAAAATGCTTTATGATCACAGAAAAAGAAATGAAGTGGAACAAACGTATAGTTGGATGTTGAAGTTTTGTTATTGAGTTCTTGTGTTTTATTCCATGTGTCAGCTAAATAATTTGGCCATATGTCACCAAAGTAATCATATGGTTGTGAATCGACTTTTTGACCACCTATAAAGAGGTCCAGTGTGGAATTGAAAAATAGATTGGATGCGATATTAGCATTTGAGTTCAGAGAACTCGATTCAAACCATAACCCATTGATAACATCTCCTAAAACGGGAATTTTAATAGATGTATCTTTGGCTGAAATATGTTTAATGTATTTGGGTGCTTGAGAAAAGTTTGTATGTCTCGTAAACTTCATCCGGAAGAAGGAATGTCCATCGTCACTAGTCAAGTAGACATCTTGTATTCCCTTGGATACCAATTGTATTAATGCACCCGACATTTATTAGATGTTCAGATTATAAAAACAGACACTTTCCCTGAGGGAAGTCACTCTTCTTTTCTTCTACAACCTTTCCACGGATATTGAATCCACCTTGTCGGTACACCTTCATCCGTTTGTAATACATCGCTGTGAAGATCGACCAAGGGTCATGTACGTCATAAATATGAGGATCATTCTTCTTTCCCTTTGTTTCTCTCATAATTCTTCCAATACTTTGAGTGATATCAGACTTGGGACTGGCTAAGATAACTGTATCAAGGGTTGGAATATCGAGACCCTCATGGGCTTGGCTGAATGTTGCGAATATGATCTTCTTTTTTGAAGATTCCTGGAGAGCGGCTTCTTTCATACCACCCATATAGAGTCCTGAAGTTTTAGGGAAACATTGGTGAAGGAATTCACAATGAAACCGGCGATCACTGAGAACTAAAAGTTGTCGAGTCCCCGCTGAAGCCTTTTTCACCAACTCCACCAACATCTTATTTCTTTGACGATCTTCAACTAAATATGTAATCATATTTGGCATTGAAATCTTTCCATTTCTCATAGATGGTGGAGGGTTTCTATAATTCGGTGAATCGAACGTAACTTGAAACACTTCAACTTGTTCTTGATTCTTTCTTTCAACCGCAAAAAATGTTGGACCCATAAACCAATGAAGCACTTTAGTGAGACCATCTTTTCGTTCGGGTGTTGCCGAGAGTCCAAAGATGTGCTTGGGGCACATTTTAAACAAACTCTGACTAAATACCTTGGCACATATATGATGCGCTTCATCAACTATGAGAGTTCCTACACTATCAAAATCTGAAAATGAATATTCTTTGAGTGATAGTGACTGGAGCATAGCGATGACAAAGTCACACTCAACTTCCTTCTTATCTTGTTGTACTACACCAATCGTGGCACCCGGACAAAACTGCTGAATCCTTTCTCGCCATTGATCTGCTAAGAATTGTTTGTGTACGACAATCATGGTCCTGTACCCCAACTTACACGCTATGGCCAAGGATACCGTCGTTTTGCCATACCCACATGGTAGAGAAAGCACACCATACCCTGCTTTAATTGCTGCTCTGAGGGCATCATTTTGGTGTGTAGTATCCCTAAGCTGTCCGACAAATTTGGTATTGATCCGGGTAGGTTCTGGTCTTTTGTCCTCTTTGGGTTCTCCAAGTTTAGAAGTTCCGTAGAATCTTGGAACACAGACTCCATTCTTAGCTGGTCTGAAAACTTTGAAAGGCGGTGGAGGGAATCCGTAATCCCCATTTACTATAGGTCTTACGGTAAGTTCCTTTTTAATTTCCTGAATTGGACCCGTATTCACGATATATCCAGTTCTGGAGAGCATACTTATTTAAAGATGCGAAACTTTAAATAAGTACACGATGCCTACTCTTGACATTGATGAGAATATTAAACGACTCGAACAGACGATTGAACAGATGACCCAAGAGGTTTTTCGTCTCCAAGGAATGCTTCAAACCTTTTCTAACCTGAAAAAGGGTGGCGTGAACACAATTGAATTGCCCGTAGATCCTACTCAAGGACTTGAGAAGATTGAGGAAGAGAGTACCCAAGATAAGCCTGAATAATTACCAATATTCCATGCACCTTTGAATTCTATTTCAATTTCGACTTCATCATCTTTGACGAGAGATTGAATAGGTTTTCCTTGAACTGTACACATGACTCTTCGGTACCGAAATGGAACTTTTACTGTCAAGATGTTGCCATCCAATGGGTTGTCGATATTTGGGTTAGATAGAAAACGCCATTTATTTATATGCATTCGCTCTATAATTTCTGAACACTTAGATGGAATTATAAAACGAATATACTTTTTATCATTGAAGTCATAAATGGGTTCGTGTACCTTTCCTAGAAACTTCATTTCTTCTTAAAATAAACTAACGTTAAAACTATAAGTATCACAAAAGTGTACAACAAAACATGGGAAACGAGAAGGGGTTTGAGTGGCTTTCTAGTACCGAAGATTTGATGACTCAGAGATCTCGATACTTCAACGGCTGACTCGATACTCGAATATGGTGTATTTCTGGGGGACATCATACCACACATGGCAACTTTTGAACAGTTTCCAAAAAATGGGAGTTGACCATGGAGACTGAGAACACCCGATGATTGGGAGAATGTCCACTTGTCATCTTCCCATTCTGCACCCCACCCAATTCGTATATCATTTGGTTCAGGTAAACCGAGTTGCTTAAGAACTTCTCCTTTTACGACTTCGGGACTAGAACTCAAAATCTCTTCGGTCAAGTCACATATAACACACGAGACTGTTTTTCCATCTGAAAGAACTTTAGGTTGTAAGTTCCATTGGGTTTGCGTTGCTATTTCTATATCAGTTTTCAACGCTGGTTTCTTGTCGTAATCGAGAAGAACATTTATGGCACCGTAGGTACTTCCTCGTAACTTTTTCTCTGCATCCGGACCCCAGTTATCACCCAAGAGTTTTAGAGCTGGACTGTTATCTACACATAAGAATAACATGCCATCGTTTATAATTTGGTCAGTGTCGAATTTGGCCGAATACCCATCACTTCGATACTCTATAGAAGTTACTTCAGTTCCAAAAATAAAGTTAACACCGTTATCTAGTAAACACTTTTCCATGGCGTCACACATTACTTTACCAGAGACTCTTTGTGTATACATATTCGAAAGTGATGTATGATCTATATTTTTTACAAATTCGTAGGCAGACATGACATCCCATGTGACACCATCCATTATTAATGGTAAGTGTTCTATGTACGCTCGACCTTTCTCACTGAGAGATCCAATCGCATCTACGAGAGATATTCCTTTGTATTTATCTGATTGTGTGAGTACACGCGTAAACAGTGAAATCAGGGTTCTATAATCTCCAAAACTTAGAGATTTAAAAGCGGTATCGAGATACTTCTTTTTATTCACGGGTTGAAAGATATCATTCCATGAAATATTCATCTCTTTGAAGAGTGATTGTGTATTGATAAAAGCGCGATCGAATACGATCCTATGTGCGTGAAGATCTCTTGTCTCAATTTCAGGCTCCCACCACGATCCACCAGCAGATAGTTTTCTATCATAGATTGTTATATCATCATTTCCTGCTCTGAGAAATTCCCAAGCTAATGACATACCACTTGGACCTGCACCTATAATATGAATCTTCATTCTACTTGTAGTGGATAAATTAAATCAGTCCAGTCTTCTCACGCTCCTCAGGAGTTTTTAACGCGTAAATAAATGTGACGAAAATCACCGTAGATAAAAGTGCGTATTCAACATCTCTAGATGATGTTAAAGTGATTAGAAACAGGGAGAACAAACGAAAGAATTTATTACCGAATAGAACTTTTAAGCGTTGTGGGATCATAACAGCATTACCAGAGAATAAACCTTGGTAAAGTACGATGAGTGAAAAAACTAACGAGGGAGGTTGAAGAAATTTCTCAATTGGATTTGTGACTGATCCAAAGAGGTTTGAAATCTTCATTTTATATAAGTTAAGAAAATAAAAACCTTTACAGAAAGTAGAATGTTATGTGTTGCTCAACATGTACCAATCAAAGTTCCTAGTAGAAGGTTGAAAACATGGAAGTTTGCTGGTAAGTTTCTATGGAAAAATACCACTGTACAAAATAAATCAGAGCTTGGTCGATGGACGAAAGAGGAACTCCTTGATCTTGGACCAACATTTGTAAAATTAGGTCAAATCGCTTCGACGAGAGGGGATCTATATCCACCAGAATTCACAAAAGAGTTGGAATCATTACAAGATGAAGTCCCCCCCGTGGAATTCGATATCAATGTAGATTATGATATTTTTAAAGAATTTGACCCTGTACCATTTAAATCAGCGAGTATCGGCCAAGTCCACATGGCCGTACTTCAAAACGGTCAAAAAGTTGTTGTAAAATTAAAACGCCCAGGAATCCTGGATATCATGAAGGAAGATACCGATAACATACGCGACATCGTACACTTCCTCGAGCGCATAGGTATTGACACTGGAAATAGTTCAGGGAGAGTTCTGGACGAGTCTATAGAATATCTCTTGGGGGAGGCGGACTACAGTCAAGAAGTTGATAACGCCATCAAGTTTCGAAAAAGTATGAAAGATATTGATTGGGTAAAGGTTCCGAGAGTGTATAAAAAGTATTCAAACGATGAAATGATCGTAATGGAATATGTCGCGTCAACGAAACTGACTGAGATTACAGACAAGAGAGTGAACAAGAAGAAGATATGTGAAGCTCTTATAAACGCATATGTCATTCAAACCATGGATAATGGTCTTTTCCATGCTGATCCACACCCAGGTAACTTGGGCTTTTCCTCTAAAGGGAAACTTGTATTTTATGACTTTGGTCTACTCGTGCCACTCTCTGAAGAATTGAGAGACGGATTCACAAAACTGTTCGGATTTATCATCACACGAGATACTGCTGGTATAGTAGATACTCTGGTCAAGTTGGGTGTGATCGTTCCAACATCTTCGGATATTTCTGATATTGAACTATTTTTCGAAACTATTTTAGGGTACCTAGAGACTCTAGATGGTTCTGGAATCGTGAATGATGATCTCGCAACACAACTCGCAATGGAAAAACCATTCGTCGTACCGAGTAGTTTTGTGTATCTCGCAAAAGCCTTCTCCACGATCGAAGGTATTTGTCTGAAATTGGACCCAGACTTCAACTACTTCACCTACCTGGAACCTCTCATTCAACAGCAAATCATAGAATCTGTGGATGTTGGTGACATATTCATGAAGACGACGGAGATACCTGGAACCATAAGCAAAATAAATACAGCTGTATCGGGTCTTCAAAAGTCTAGGGGGTCCATGAAAAGGTCGATGGTCAAAACACAACAAGAAATAAGGCTCGTCCAGTACAGTGTAGTATGCGCTCTACTGGCTGAGAAGTGTGGGGATAATCCACCCCTGGCAATGTTTTTTGTTTTTTGTACCCTATGGTTTACTTTTCGTAAAAGTCGATAGACTTTTTCCCACTTTTTTTGGGCTTATCATCCTTTTTGATCAACTTATTGTGCTCATCAAAGTATCCCTTCAAACGACGCTGTTCATCACGGAAAATATCAGAGACCTTCTCTTTGATCTTATCCACGTCAGCATCGCGTTCCTTCTGGATTTTCTTACTCAACCTCTTGAACCCCTTGTTCTTCTTCTCGGCAGCGAATACGGTCATTGTATTTGTGATGGCAAGCATTTACTTTGTATCGACATTTAATTTTAAGCGCTTTAACTTTTCCTGAAACTCTCTCCGTTCCCCTGGCGAATCGATTGGCGTTCCATTCGCAATCGCTTCAATTTCGGGTCCCGTGAGCTGCATAGCGTTTACGCGAAAGTCCATGAATGCCTCCATAGAATAGGGTACTAGGGGTTGGACAAGTTCGTAGATGGCTGTGGCATAGTCACGGATTTCCTTTTGAGCGTGATGGTCCATTCTCAATTGCAAGAAATGCATGAGATTGTGTAGGTCCATCTTCCATACAAATGAGGTATAAGTAGATTGGGGAAGAACACCTCGAGCTTGTTCCCTACACACACCCTTCTCGAGTAAGTTCTGATACAATTTGAAGGCATTCTTCTGTTGAATGGATACGAGTTCATTGACTTCTTCACCGAGTTCCACAACACCTTCCGATCCTTGATGATTCACTTCGGATTGACCCCTGTAAAACTCTGGTTCGTAATATTCCTCATCAACGATAGAATACCGAGCTGACATCTCATTCACGGATGCAGTCCTGTGCCTGAGCCACTGACGAGCGATGTAAAGTGGTGCCTTGATACGAAACTTGAAAACAACGAGTTCTAGGGGAGAAGTATGCCAATTGCGTACAAGATACCTAATAAGACCTCGATCACCACGAGTGGTCTTGGTACCTGTTTGATAACTCACACGAGCACCATCAACGATAGCCTTATCTAGATTTTCTTGGGGCATGTGGTCCACGAGTTCTACAAATCCATGATCCAATACTTTCTTCATTATAACAATCTATCCGTTCTAATCTTTAATAATCGCAACTATCATCCATCGGGACTTCTCCACAAAAGTCGTACAACTCATAAAGTTTCTCTTGGGACTTTTCAATCTCAACTGTGGTATTATTCATGACATCGATGGCATTATCAATAAGATCCAAGAATGAATCAAGTTGATCGATCGCTACACGATGATGTTTCCTATTCTTTTTTGAAGAATGTGCGGCAGCCCTAAGACGCTTATTACTCTTGATGATCTTATCAATGTTAGGCTTGGGCTTGTTGGGGGTGGCGGACATTCGGATGACGAGACTCATTGTGAATAACTATCCATTTATATCTTTAATCATTTCACTTAGGTCTCGATAGTATCTCTTCAGGTCTTTCATGAATCTTTTATTATTTTCAAGAACTTCACATTCAACCTTGTTTAGATAAATCCATGCTAAATTACACTTGGAATACTTTGTCATTTTTTGATTTTCATTTGGTTTTCGAGCCACCAACTTTGTCGTCTTTTTCTTTTTGGAAGCTGGTAGAACCTCAACCCTATTCACGAAAGAGAGTGCTTGCATCACCGTATCTGCGAGGTCATCCTTCTTCTTAGATTTTACAAATGTATCTATCCAATGTGCGTTGATGGGTCCATCCCTGATGAAGGCTTCACACCTTTGAATAGCAACTTTCTTTCTCTTATTGTATTGCGCCTTACCGGGTCCCGCGACATCGGGTATTTTGTGTCTAGCATCGTACAGAATTGTTTCAGCTTTAGGGCATTTAATGATGAAGTAAGAATGGAGAAAGTGCATGACAGATATCATCTTCTTATTACGGTCGGGTTGCTTTTCAATGAGAATGGTCTTTGCCCCCAGAACCCATGGACGGGCATCGAGATGATCTCGGAGTGAGATGTAAAGACCATCCTTATGTTCTGGAGGTACACCAGATACATCCCAATCTGTTACGAGATTCTTACGGTCTTCATCGAGCATGCACATAGCGAGATTCCTTATACCCACATCAATACTCAGAATCATTAACTTAAAGACTTATATACTCTTTAACTTAAAGAATGTTATTCTTCAGTTTATTCTATCGTAAGCCAGTTATTAAAAAAACAAAAGTAAAAACCAAGCGAACATGGATTCGTGGTCACAATCTAAGATATATACGGAACTGGTCCAGGGGTGATAATCTAAGGCAGTTAAAGAGTTAATTTTTTTAATGGGTATGTGGTGTTGGTGGTGTTGTCATCCATTTGAGGGAACACCTTTAAGTATGCCTCTGAGACACGACACACGAAGAAATGTTTTTTCGACATGTGGAAACTATTGTTCATGGAGTTGTATGAAGTCACACGCGATTGAGAAGTATGGGTGCAATAGAGGCGGGATTATATGTGGGAATATTACTATGATGCGACGCAAAATGTATAATCACCTCGGAACTGTAAAACCGGCACCGTACAGATATAAACTCGCTGTTTTTGGAGGAGATTTATCTATAGAACAGTTTAGGGAAAATAGTACACGAGACACCAACAAACCAGAAATGAAAATCGAAACGAAACCATACACAGATAATTTGATACCCTTTGTTTCAAACACAAAGAAAATGGATGAAATAAAGAATGCTAATTCTAATAACAATTCGCTAAAGCTAAAAAGGACTAAACCTCTAAAAAGAAATCATAACAATTTAGAGTCTGCGCTAGGACTTATCATTACTCCCAAATCCTAAGTTTCTTTTTTGTTTAGCTGTTGGTATTGAAGGTGGTAAATTTTCAGTTTTTTTACTATGAATCCACTGTTCACCGTCGTGTGCGACCCAACATATATCATACCTTTCCATCGTCTTTCTACACAAGACACATGGTAATGATATACCGTCACCGTACACAGTTTTTCGACCTATTATCAAATGACCATATTTTCTGTGTACCCAATCAGAGAAATGATGAGGTTTATGTCCCTTTCTTATACATTCCCTATATAATCGTCGGATGAGTTGTCGCTCTGCACACATGTGATTCGTACTTTCTATGGAAGGCCCTCTAGACATGGAGCCTATCACCGTACAATACTTCATACTTGGCAATTCAAACAGGTTGCTCCGTCGTATACAAAATCACACCTATTACACTCACTTAGGACTTTAATTTGCTTTTTTGATACAAGACCTTGTGCAAATCGTTCGAGTTCCTTTACTGTATATAATCCGTACTGGATCATAACACTGAGAGATGGAAATCTCATGTATTTGAATATCGACTCGCTCTTTTATATTACTTTAGGCATGGGAGACAATTGGATACAGCATTCTTAGCCTTGAGCATCACAGCAAAACTGTCAACCATGGGAGGAACAATGCTCTTAAGAACAACCTCAAATTCACTGTCCTTCTCACCTTCATCAATTTGTTCAATCAGGTGGTTAAGAACGGCGATGACCAACTTCTTCTTCTGGGGACCAGGCAATTTCTTGAACTTTACACTTTCCATCATCAACCTTCCTAGGATAGGGGGAATATCCTCTTTAGTGAGACCGTCGTCAATGTACTCAACACGAATCTCCTCGACGGTCTTTACGACGCTCTGCGCATCAATCTTTCCAGCAAACTTTTGTAAAATGGCATCCATTATATAATATCTATATATTATAACACAGAATGGAATTTAATGATATTATCGCAACTGCTGCGTTTAGTATAGGTTTTATTCAGATGTATTCTGATATACAAAATTCTGATGAACTTACTAAAAAATCAAAGAAGCGAATAGTATTGGGTATCATAGCGAGTATGTTATGGCTTACGTATCAAGCTAGGAAGTATGGAATTAACACAACAACGATGTACACAACAATCGGTCTTTTGGTTCAAGTTTATTTATTGAACAAGATCTTGTTAAAAGACATTAAAGATTGATGACGTGTAGAAATTAGAAATGAGCACCCTCATTCTTGCGTCCGTTAACAGGCCAGTTGTCAAAACGAACAAGGTTTCTAAGAAGGCTTCGTCCACTTTCAAGTCTCCTATGCTCACACCTATTGAGCGCCCTAACGATTTCCTTGCGGTCGCTGAGCGTGTGAATGGTCGTGCTGCTATGATTGGTTTCACCTCCGCTCTCGTAGATGAGATCATGACTGGTAATTCACTCAGTACCCAGTTCCATGATAACATTGGTCTATCTGTTGCGGTTGCGAGTTTGGCATTCCTTGGAACAGCGTCCAATCCTAATGATGAGGGGTATGTTCAGGGCTTTTGGAAGCCTGAGACTGAGCTTGTAAATGGTCGCCTCGCGATGGTCGGTATTGCGTCTCTTCTTCTAACCGAGTCTCTTCATCCCCATGTTCCACTTTTTTAGAGTGGTTTAAAGATACGAATCTTTTAGAATCTATAAAATGAGCACTCTCATTTGTTCGTCGGTTAAGCCATCCTTTCACGTTCATCGTCAGACCATTAAGCGTCGTACACGTGTCACACCAATCACGCGTTCCACCCCCGAGCCCGTTCAGGATATCATAATCGAGTACGAGGAGAAGCCTGCACCGGTCCCAGAATATCGCTTCGCTGAGGTTCTCAATGGTCGCGCTGCTATGCAGGGTTTCCTTTGGGGTTCTATGAACTGGGTGATGACTGGTGATAACATCATTCAACAGGTTGAGGATCCCGTATATGCGATGGCTGCGACTGGTGTAGTCACCACACTGGCACTCGCATCGGTGTTTACTGCTGAAGATTTTACCATCGAGAAGATTGGTGCGTTCACCCCCGAGGCTGAGCTTAAGAATGGTAGGTTGGCTATGCTCGGATTTACCACTCTATTGGGATTGAGTGCCATGTAACCTATAAATTCAATCATTTTAACCTTTTCTTCCATTGAAAATGTCCCTGCCCTACGCATCACGTAGGCCAAGAACATCATGAGAATATATACATTCACTGCAATTGGCTTCATACTAATAATACTTAAAAACATTACAGTCTTTATACGTACATGAAACTGTCATACGCTATTACCGTGTGTAACGAATCGAAAGACTTGTATGGACTTATATCTTTTCTTTTGAAAGTGAAGGATCAAGAAGATGAAATAAACGTCTTACTGGATTCACTTCACGCTACTAAACCTGTCAGAGATGTTTTGAATTATTTCCAGAAAGATATCATTGTATCCGAGCGAGATTTTGATGGAAACTTTGCGGAACATAGGAATTACCACCTTACAAAATGTGCGGGTGACTACATTTTCATCATCGATCCAGATGAAATGCCGAAAGAAAAACTATTGAAAGGTTTGAAGGGTGCTATAAAAGATAGTGGTGCCGAACTGTTACTCGTCCCAAGAATAAATTTACACCCAGGGTTTACACAAGAGTGGTTGGATAAGTATAAATTTAAGGTTAATGAACTCGATTGGATAAATTGGCCTGATTATATATGCAGAGTTTTCAAAAATGATCCCGGTACCATCAAGTATGGGAATGCGTTACATGAAAATGTCATCGGTACAGATAAAAGGGTTATGCTTCAAGCGGATCCATCTATAGCTGTGTGGCATATAAAGTCTGTCGACAAACAGGAAAATAGATGGAACTCTGACGGAACATTTATTGTTCCAGATGGGGAAAACTTTTATGACTCTCTAATGTAGCTTTTATTTCATCGTCCGTCATGTACGGAAACATAGGTAAACTCACACATTTAGAACAAAACTCTTTCGCATGTTTACATTCGACATGAAACTCTTTAAAACATTCTAATTCTGGTAATGAAATGGGATAATGGATACCCGTTTGTATTCCATTTTTCTTCATATGTTCGATGTAAGAGTCCCTGTTTTCTTGTAGCGTGTAAAAAACATGATAAACATCTTTACCTATAGAACTTCTCGTAGGAAATGTATGCGCCTCGTTATATTTTGTCGCAACATTGATTCTTTCATTTGTCCATTCATCGAGGTGCTTTAATTTTGTTGATAGGAACAATCCCTGCATTCCATCCATACGGCTATTTACACCATCTGTCTGATGTTCATATCGGTTATGTGCTGGAGCACCCAGACTCGCGTACTGCTTCATTTTAGTGGCGAGTGTCAGTGATTTTGTTATACACGCACCACCATCACCGAGCGCTCCTAAGTTTTTACCCGGGTAAAAGGAAAAGCAACCAATGTCACCAATCGTTCCGACATGACGGCCATTTCTAATTGATCCATGTGCTTGTGCACAATCCTCTATGATTGGAATTTCAACATCTCTCGGGACGTGGGCACACTGTCCAAATAAATGAACGACGATTATACATTTAATGTCATCGTCTATTTTAGTGTCAATGAAATCAATTAATCCTGTTTTAGGGTTTACATCCACAAACACCGGTACATGTCCAGCATTCACAACTGCCATGGCTGTAGCCGCGTAAGAAACTGCGGGAACCATAATCTTCGAATTATCTTCAAGCTCAAGAGCCTTGATTGCCAGATATAATGCATCGGTACCACTGTTACATGTGATACAATACGGAGATTTGGTATATTCCTTAAAGTTCTTGGCAAACATTGTATCCCCAACAAAACCACTAGAATCTAAAATTGTGTCGAGAGCTTGATGAAACTCGTTTCTGAGTGGATCATGGATTCTTTTCAAGTCGTTAAATGGTACTTTCATTATTAAAGATAAGTTGCATGTCTTTAATAATGAAGTGTGTTATAGTAGGTTTAGGGTATTTTGGTAAGATTATTCAAAGTAAGTTGAAAGAATTCCCTATCGACGAACTTGTTACTGTCGACCCATTTAATCCAACCAGTGAATTCAAGAATATATCCGATGTAGAGAATGTAGATGGATATTGGTTCGTAACAACACCTGCGAGTACACACCATAGTATTCTTTTAGAACTCTTCCAAAAGGGTGTTAAAAATATTTGGGTGGAGAAACCCATATGTAACACATTAGATGATACACTCGATATATTTTCCAAGAAACCGGATGATGTTTTCCTATATTGTGATTTTACCTGGCTTCAACATGAGGCTATAAAACGATTGGGGAGTGTGAGTGACATAAAACATATTGAAATGAAATGGATGAATGATGGGTCAATGATTCCCAAGGATGTAAACATAGTAACAGATTTAGCTATTCATCCTATATCTATCTTAACATTCTTGTTAATTAAATCGAAAGATATTTTAGAAAAGATACATGTAACTTATGCAAATGATATGTCTGTATTGATAAATGGTTTCAGTAAAAATGGCCTAACATTTAACATAGAAGTGAGTAATTCTTCATCTATAAAAACACGGAACATCAGTGTGTATTGTGCAGATGATGTATATAGATGGTTTTCGGAAGATCCCGAACATATAGAAAACCTGGGTCGTATCGAATCTAAAGATGCCATCGTATCTAATATCCAATTGTTTTTTTCAAAAAATTCTCTGGGGTATCCATTAGATATTGCGAGAACACTTGAAACTGTTAATGAATTGTTCACCAACTTCGAGAAGTAATTTTTTATCACTATCGGATAATGAAGATCTCTCTATCCCAATTGTATTGACTTTTATGGGAATCGAGGGAACTCCACCCCATACGATACCATCGGGTGATTCACCCTTGAAAAAGCTACCCGCACCTATCACACAGTATTTACCTATCACAGATCTTTGGTGTACAGATGCGTTCATGCCCACATGAGTATTGTCACCTATAGTTACAAATCCAGCGATGCTACACCCCGGGTTTAACTGTACATTGTCACCTATATCACAATCATGTCCTATGAATACCTGGCTCATGATATAACAGTTGTTGCCTATTCTCGTGTAACTTTCAGTTGGTTTATTTATGACCACATATTCTTTCATCTCTGTATTATCACCGATGATAACCTGACCATTAGGATTTGACTTTTTACCTTTCCAATCCGGTTCAGTTATCATTGATTTAATTGATTAATTTAACTTTAAACTCGTAAAAATTCTATGAGATCTTCTCTTGTTTTCTTTTGACGCCACCCAAGTGCCTTAAGTTTATTAGCACATATATAGTATCTTTTATCATTGAATGGTCTATCTTCAACATATGTAATCCATTTGTCATAGTCAGTGGTTCCTAGGATTGTTTCTATGATAAGGTGTGTGACTTCAATTACTGTGAGTTCATCATCAGATGCGATGTTATAAATATCCCCCGCTGTACCCCTTTTCCATACAGTTTCAACGGCATCCACGACGTCTTCAACGTGCATGAATGCCCGTTTAATGTTTGCACAATTTTTTCCATGAATCGTACATTTTTTACCTTCTTTCAATAACCTTTTAAACTTTGGTATAAGTTTTTCTGGATATTGGTTAGGTCCATAAACATTATTACATCGAATGACTTTGATATTCATTCCAAATGATTCAATGTACGAACGAACAATCATTTCAGCGGCAGCCTTTGACGCTGAATATGGATTTGTTGGTCGAAGAACACCTTCATCCTCTGTGAATGGTACATCTGTCTTGGATTCTCCATAAACTTCATCTGTACTAAAATGAATGAATTCTACATTTGGTATATGTCGTCTACATGCTTCAATAAGAACATGGGTTGCGTGTGTATTATCCATCGTGAAGGAGAGGGCATTTTCGAAAGAATTATCGACATGACTCTGTGCCGCGAAATGAAACACAGCGTCAAATGAATATTTTTCTATGAGATTTTCCACGAGTTCAGCGTTTCCAACATTTCCTTTCACAAATGTGGCAACACCTGGTTCGACATTTTCTACATTAGAACAGTAATCAAGTTTATCGATATTTATAAATTGTGTTTCGGGATATCTCTTCTTCATGATATTTAGGAAATTAGATGCGATGAAGGTGGGATCCTCTAGAGTCGACCTGCA